>Ga0123355_10001177_pt1 | contig 36320 bp, 24 predicted proteins | sample TergutEmb28metaG_3_FD_89872 | JGI IMG/M metagenome (GOLD analysis project Ga0123355, IMG submission 89872) | Embiratermes neotenicus P1 segment gut microbial communities from Petit-Saut dam, French Guiana - Emb289 P1 | ecosystem: Host-associated > Arthropoda: Insects > Digestive system > Gut ...
ATCCAGATTACCCACCTCCATATGTATGATAAAATTCAAGTGGCTAGTGACACTAGCCACTCGAATTATTACGCCCTACAATATAATGTAACGCCATATTTTTTATTTTGTTCCAACTCAATGTACTCGCACATATTATCACTAAATGTCTTAATTAATGCATAGTAATTATTAAGATTTTTCAAAGCTATATCTTTGCACCAGCAGCTTCGGCACGTTTTAGTCCGTCTGTATTTAAAACATCTCCCTTGTCATTTACATTCATAACAATAACTTCACCTAAGTTCTTCCACTCAAAAAATCCGATCAAATGCCTGTAAGATTCGACTACGGCATTAAATGCATCCGCTTCATTATCTGCACCACAAACGATCATGGCAGTCTCCTTTACTTTAAGGGGCCGCATCCAGTCTTCCTTCCCATAAGGGAACAATCGATCAAGTGGCGCTTTAATTTGCGTCGGAAAAGAGTAGGCATATAGCGGCAGACAGAAAACCAGCACATCTGCAATCTCCAGCATTGGTGCCAATTCTTTGTTAAAATCGTCCTTTTGTACACAGGGGCTTCCCTTGCTCCAGCAGCCATTACAACCTAGACAGCCATTAATTTGGTGTGCCGCTGACACAAATTTTTCCACCCTGTGCCCACTTGCTATTGCGCCTTTAATAAAGGCATCCGCAAGCATGTCGCTATTCCCTTTTTGTCGTGGACTGCCTGTGATTACTAAAATTTGCTTACTCATCAAAACACTCCTATACTATATTTTCAAGTTAACTGTCTATTTTCCAACACGTCCAATACGTCTTATATATACCAAATACACAAATACGGTTGCCATGCGCATTCTTCTTAACAATGTTATCATATCAAAATAAGCTTCTTCCATTAGCGCGCGCTCCGCCTCTGTTATTTCATGGGCAGAATACTTTGCCTTATTATAAAGCCCAATCAAATCCCGGAAAAATACAGTATCACTTCTAAATGCAAAACGCTTACCCTTATGCAAACCATAGGCCCTTGGGGTTTCACCAACAACCATTGGATGCGTATAGTAAGTTACAATATCAAGTATGCCGTCAAAATACGCCATGGTTTGACCATTTGGCGAAAGCTTACGTACTCTATTTATTTCATACCTAATTTGCAAAAACCTAACCAAGAAAAATATTAAAATACTACCAAGCACAAATATTACAAATCCTAAAGCGACAATCAATGGATGCAGCGGTGTTCTTTCATTCTCTGTGTCCGCATTTACACCAAAGCCTGCAAAGGCTCCTCCCAAATCTGGATCCAAATCCGGAGCCTCATACCAACCCCTACGCACGCCCATTATCCGCTCCCAATCAGGCTCATAATGACTATCGCCAAACACACCGCCAATACCTTCTGCAAGCAGCGGATGGTTCATTAAATACGCATATGTTGGCGTGGCCTCTACCAATAACCAGCCAAAACCTTCTAAATAAACTTCAACCCAAGCATGTGCCATTCTATTGGTTACGGTAACATTCCCTGGGCTAAACGATGGCGGAAGCACAAACCCCTCCACATATCGGGAAGGCACTCCCGCAATGCGCGACATGATTGCCATGGCAGATGCAAAATACGTACAATATCCCTCGCGGCCTTCAAAGAGAAAGTGATCTACAAAGCAAACATCTCGCGGCACAGGTACAGGATTTAATGTATAAGGGAATTCCAACAAATAATCTCGTATCGCCATTATCTTATCAAAATCGTTTGTTTGTTCTTGGATAATTTCCATCGTTAAATCATGCACACGCTGTGTTACAATTTCAGGTACATCCAAAAAATGTTCGCGCACTTCTCTGGCGTAGTTTACTAGCACATGCATGGTAAATGCATCTAACCAGCGTATTAAATATTCCTCCCGGGGAATGTATCCCATAATGCTACCATCCCTGGCCGCACCCGGCCCGGTTAATGTGCTGCGTGGTGTCCATCGTGGCCCATAGAGTGGCATGGCTGCCGTTTCATCATCATTTTCATATTCCTCAAACGTCCAGTCCGACCAATGCTCATAAAGTGGGCTATAACCCAACAAATTACCATCACGTGAAGATGTAAACAAGTCCAACAGCATTTGCATTTCTTGAACACCAAAATGCGCTGTACTTTGGAAATATTCCACCGCGCCGGAAATTCTCACATCCCCACGAGGATCAGGAAATTCAAAACTACGAAGAAATCTATCAATCCCATCATGTGCATCATGGTCAATTTGCACAATCAAATCATTGTCCGCAGAAATCCTTAAACTAGCCCATGGATAACTGACTTCAAAGTGGTGGCTAAGCAGTTCAAACAACTCGTCATCCAGTTCATCTTCATAAAAAATTTCCATAATAATATCTATTGTACTATCCCAAAACGAAAGGGTTTCAGGCCGTCGTGTCCACCAAAAGTCAAAATGCGTATCTGTCCATGTAACGGCACCATTAAACGTTGCCTGCTGCAGCCACCACATACTCTCGGCCGCACGGTTAACATAAAACCCTTCCTGGGCTTGGCTTAACATATGCCTTGTAAATGTATATGTCGTGTCCACATTTAAAAACTGCATATTATATCTGGTGCCACGCGACATAACCCGAGGCGTTTGCATATCCCCCAAGGGTAGCACAGATATTACATCCATATAATTTGTGCTGCCGGGTGAAAATTGCAAATTCCACGCATTTCCCGGGCGAAAAATGGTACCTGTGCGGTTTCGCCCCATGTAAATATGCATGGTATCCATCGGCAAGTAGCTATGCAAAAAATACCCGCCATTAAGTACCACACCAAGAACCTGGGCCTGGTCTACGCGCAATCTATCTCCTTCAATCAAAACAGGCTCCCAACCCGGTGATGGTGAATGCACAAAATTACGCGCATGGGGCGGAATGCTCGCCACCTCATGTGCAATTGTTGCACCACGCATTAAAGCTGCGGCAGTTTCCAACATTTCAAACTGGCCAGGGGACAATCCATGTGTATTAATTTGTCCGTCTTCCAATGCAGAAATCCAGGAATATCCCGTATATGTGTTTCGCACTGCACCGGCAAGATACGTACCACCAGGTGCAAAAACATCCATTACCGGCCGAGAGTTTGGCGTTATTGGCCCACCCAAACGGCCAGCGTTTCCGCCAAACCCCGTGGTTTGAAAGGAAAAATGTGTGGGGTTAAAAATTTCAAATACATGGTCGCCAATGGTAGTCATTGCGCTGTTAAAAGTTTGGTTAATATTACGGCGCACAAACATTTCCGAGTATGCCGGCATATGACTATGTGTTACCCAAACCACAAGGGCACAAATTGGCGGAACAAACACCATAGAGGATTTTACAGAATTATTCATTTTACGAATAAGTATTACACAAAAAACAAATAAGAACAGTAAAAATGCCGTCTCATTACGCCTAAACCCTGGCCCCCAAGTTAAAACAAATACAGCTACCCCTGTTAGGGCAAGTATCACAAACGTAAACTTGTAAAACATAAATACAACCACAACGATAGCAAATGCTAAATTAAAAAGCCAAACCGCCATACGTCCAAGTTCCGGCGCGTATGAAGTCTGCCCGATAATCATAAAAAATGTATTAGAAAAACGCAAAAACACAGGGTTTTCTATAACCAAATACACATCCCGCCAAAGCAAAAACAATACATACAGCACAAATAATCCCACAATGGCTAATGTTGCAAAACGAGTGATGCGATTATAAAAAATAAGTAAAAAAATAACGATAGACAACACGCTAATTGTAAACAGCTCAGAGGATGCAACACTAATGATTGTTGCAGAAAAAACTGCAAGTGCAAGCGAATACAAATATATACCGCCAATGATTAAACAAAATGCATATTCTACTTTTGTTTTTTTATTCGTCATTGTAATCTCCTAGCCCATTTGCCCTTAAGGTTAGTGTGAATCGATTTTCCGCACACTATTCCTCCTCATATATCATTCGGTAGCATGGCAGTCCGGCAGACACCATTAAGGCAAATATTTTATCATACTCATAGTTCGAAATTTTAGGTGCAACATATATAACCGCCGCATGGTGCCCTCGCTCCAATGCATTAACAACCCGCTCGTATATGCCAACATCCAGCTTTGCTGTAAAAATTACTGCATTTACATATCCTGTTGCGTCGTTTAATATTTGCTGCAATATTGACGTAGGGGTTAATGCAGGCTTCTCCTCAAATGTCATACTACCAGCTATGTGATAAATTGTATCAAAGTTAGCCACTGTTTGTGCGTGGGCACGGCTTCCGTCTGTAAGCAAGAAATCTATTGGCATACCTTTGCCCAAACAAAACCGCATAAGCGCAATTGCATTTTCTACAATTTGATCTTCAAATTTATGAGTTTCTTCTTTCGGAAAATCCAGTCGGGAATTATCTAAAATGACTGTAACCAAATTAAGTGCGTTAGATTGAAATATCTTTACCAACCATTCATTGCGCTTGGCAGTAAGCTTCCAGTGTACACGCTTTATAGAATCTGTAGGGATATATGGCCTAACGTCAGATATGGTTGCATAGTCTTCATCTCTAATGTCAAAACGCGAACTGGCCTCAGACATGATATTTGCAGCAATTGGTATATCGCTATTTTCTAATATACGTGGTAACACTAAAATATTTGTCTGCTTTTTGTAGTTACGGCGTAAACGAAATAACTTCATTAAATCTGTTGCCTCCAGGGCAATAAGCCCAGTTTGGTAATATCCTCTATATCGCGCATAAAACGGAATTCTGGTAACGCTAGTTTTAAGTTGGGCAAGTGCAAATTTTCGGTCTTTTTCAATTTCTAGTGCAGGTTCATTGTCAACAAAAATACACGCCACTTGGTTCAGTGGCAAGGGTGCAGGGTTATGTAGGCGCATGATAATTTCATCATGCTGAGTTTTTATAACAATGTCAGGCATATCTTGCCACACTTTCAGCCTCATAAGTATGGCAAGGGTTATTATATATGAAACAACCGGCAGCAAAAAAAGCACCACAACACAAATGTACGCCAGCCGATGTCCGGAGGACCAAGCATACGCACACGCAGCAATCAAAAGCGCTCCATAAATTATGCGGTTAGATGCAATCACGCTTAAGTTATTTATACGCCTAAACCAGCTTCTCATTTTGAAACTCCAGTAGTTGCAAGCACTAAAGCGCTTTCTAATACATCTGCTACCGTTACTTTTCTTATACTTGCCTCTTGCCGCATAAGTATCCTGTGAGAAAGCACATGAGGTGCCATTAAAATAACATCGTCTGGTATTACATAGTCTCGTTCGCTATACAACGCCCATGCCTGGGCCGCCCTAAATAAACAAAGACTCGCCCTAGGGCTTGCACCCAATTGCACATCCTTATGTTCCCGGGTGTTACGGGTTACAGTTACAATAAAGCGGTTTATGTCCGCATCCACATGGATTTTTTCTACCAAATTTTGCATTGCGGTTATGTCTGCACCTTCAGCAACCGGCGAAAGCTCGTCCATCGGATTTTTGCCCTTAAAGCGGTCTAGCATTTTGCCTTCTGCATTTTCGTCCGGGTAGCCTAAGGAGATTTTCATAAAAAATCGATCAAGTTGAGCTTCCGGCAGGGCAAATGTGCCCAAGTAGTCTACGGGGTTTTGAGTTGCCAGCACCATAAATGGACTTGGTACCGGATAAGTTACACCATCCACCGTTACTTGGTTTTCCTCCATTACCTCAAGTAAACTTGACTGGGTTTTTGGGGATGTACGGTTAATTTCATCTGCTAACACAAATTGGCTCATTACTGCCCCTGGCCGATATTCAAACTCACCTGTTTTTGGGGAAAATGCAGAATACCCAGTAATGTCACTTGGCATAATGTCCGGCGTAAACTGTATCCGCTTAAAGCTTCCGTTTACAGAACGGGCAAGTGCTGCAACCAAACTGGTTTTACCCACCCCGGGAACATCTTCAATTAATACATGTCCGCGACATGCAAGTGTTGCCATTACCAATGAAATTTGATACTGCTTGCCAACTATTATCTTTTCTACATTGGCGATAATTAGCTTCATACAGCGTAATGCTTGTGCGTTATTTTCCATTATTAGACCACGTCCTATAATTGTTTCTTGAATATCTCTTAAACTTTATGCTACCACAACTAAGGGTTAGCGTCCAGAAAAACTTAGTTTTTATGTCTAATTTGTATTTGCGCTTATGTATTTTTTCAAACTATATCTTTACAAAATCCGCTATAATTGATATGCTTATCATATGCGGGCGGTTAACTCAGCTGATAGAGTGCCACCTTGACGTGGTGGAAGTCGGGGGTTTGAGTCCCTTACCGCCCATAAGTGTTTTAACCAAAAAACCAACCGATTCCAAAATGGAGTCGGTTGGTTTTTCGATTTATATCGCATTAAATAGTATTTCCTTATGATACAGTTATTGTAAAAGTAGTACTCTGCCCACCATACGTTACTGTTATAGTGTGCGTTCCTGGTGTATCAAGAACCCAGGGCTGTGATATAGCACTTCCATTATGCGTTAAAGTAAAGTTACTGGTCACAATAGTTGTTTGCCCACTTGCCCAAGCAACATCTAAGCCCAACCCAGTGTAACTAAAGGTATCATCAACATTATAGCTTTCTCTCGGAGTCGATCTTATCGTTATTCCGGTCACAGTATCTACACCACGATTTACATAAATATGAACCGTCGTATTGTAATTTTGAGAAGTTCCAGCCGCTGGGGTTTGAGAAATTACATTTCCAATCCCTGTAGCTGAAGAAAATTGATCTCTAACCACAACAGTAAACCCTACCGCTTCAAGCGCGCCTCTCGCAGCAGCTTCCGTCATACCAACAACATTTGGCACCGCAACAGTTGCCGCCGCGTCTACAACAATCGAAAGCTGTCTTGTAACATTCCCGAGGGAGTTTTGCGCACGCACGGTAAATGTAAACGTACCTGTTGTGGTTGGTGTGCCTGTAATCGCACCTGTATTTGCATTAAGACTTAACCCTTGAGGCAAATTACCGCTTGTAACACTCCAAGTTATCGGTGTTGCACCTGTTGCTGCAAGTGTTTGATTATATGCTTGGCCAACTCTTGCATTTGGCAATGTCGCAGTTGTTATTGTTGGTGCAACCGCAGTAGTCCAAACCGCATACAACGTACGGTTAGATGTTATGCTAATACTTTGCTCGTTGGTATATTGCGCCGCACCCGTTGGAGAAGATCTCCAACCTGCAAAGCTATATCCGGTTCTCGTAAATGTATTCCCACGTAAATTTTGTGCCACACCATGGCTAAATGTTTGAGGCTGCATTGTGCCCGTTCCACCATTGGCGTTAAATGTTATGGTGCGCGTACCTGTTGCACCTGGCACAGGTGTTGCTGCACCGGCTCCAAATAGCTGATAATGGTACACGCCACGGCCACCACCTAAGTGCGAACCTGTTCCCATTCTTGTAAGGTTTGGATTTAAAATATTGGCTCTGTGCCCCGAGGAATTCATCCAACCAGCAACAGTAGCTTCCGGTGTCCACGTACCGCCATGGCCATTAGCAGCTCTTACACCTGTAACACGATCTCCAAAAGCATCCGCCGTGCCAAAAGAGCCACCATATGGGCCATACCGGTGGCCTAACCCTGTATTTAGGTTAGCCATGGTTTGCGCATAAAATCGTGCAGCAAGCATAAGCGTATGGCAAATTGCTAAAGGAGATAAGCCATACTCCGCACGCTCCAAATTTGTCAGTCTAATCACTTCAAGCTCAAAGGCACTTGCGCCGCCATTTTCCATATATTCTGCAATCCAGTTTTGTCTTTCAGTATCTGTCAAACGCCTGTTTGGCAGTGTAATTGCCGATTCTGTATACACAAACGGTTCTTCACGTCCGGCCTCTACAACAATAGACAAGGCAGCCATATCATAACCATCTGCATTTTCCGCAGATATAACAAAGCTAAATGTTCCAGCTTGGGTTGGTGTACCAGTAATTGTACCTGCATTTGAATTTAAACTGAGCCCTGCAGGTAAGTTACCGCTTGCAACACTCCATACAATTGGAGTTGCGCCAGTTGCTGCCAACGTTTGGTTATACTCCCTGCCTGTTGTACCATTTGGCAAAGCAGTCGTGGTTATGCTAGGTGGTTGTGTTTGTGGTGGTGGTTGCGTAACACCTAAATTAACTAAAACTCTTTCCATTAGTTCCGGAGGAGGAATAATCGTTGCAATTCGGTTAACAGGATCCCACTGGGCATCTCCCCCAATTGCTTGGTTTACTGCACGCAGTGGAATTAGTACGCGTCCTTCAATATTTTGCTGTGGTACATCCGGCGTTACGACAACGCCATTTACAGTAAATGACGGCTGCCCAATAGGAATAATAATGGTGGTTGTGCCATCATACAATGTTGCGGTGGTTGTCGCATCGCTCCAAGTCGGCTCAAAGCCCATTAATGTAAAAACGCCTCGCACAGGTACAAGCACACGGTCGTTTTGAATAATTGGTGCTTGTCCTTCAAAGTCAACAAAATGTCCTGCAATTTGAACCCTTACAACATCTGTCGGGTTAGCAGAAACAGGTGCGTTGCCAAAGCTTACAGTGCCCATGACAATAGCCAGCACCATAAATACCGCTAAAATTTTTCTTAATTTCATTACAATTTCCCCTTTATAGATTTTTTTTGTGAATCTTTTAGATGAAGTTTAGCACTTATTTCTTGCTTGTCAAGCAAAGCTGCCGGTAAAATTTCAAACCATCAGCACTTCCTACTTTAACATGAACGCCTAATGCATTCTCAAGTTGCTTGCGAGTGATGCCATCTAGCATCACTTTTTGCTTTACACCTGATCTAAATGCATTTTCCGGCAAAAATAAAAAATTAATATTTTCGAGCTTACCCTCTAACTGGCTCATTACATCTTGCCCGGTTAATAATCCGCTAACAGTTACAGTTTCGCCAAAAAATTTATTTTCTATTATATAAACACTAATTTTTATATGAGGGTGCTTTGCCTGAAATTTCTTTACAAGGTTATTCATAAATTTGCCGGCAGCTTTCCCGGTTACGATGCCTATGTGTACTTTACGATTAAAGGCCGCCCCCACAAGTGATAAAATGGTATTTTTCCCGGGTAATAACCCTTTCATAAACCCGCGTTCAAAAAGACGCAGCATTCCCACGCCATTGTCAAGCTGAGGAAAGTCACCATAGTGCCTATACTTCGGCAATGGTTTACCAGCCAGCACATACCATTCATCAGACAAAAAAACGAAGCCCTCCGGCCACTTTTCTACTTGGGTTATAATGTCTATCGCATCCTGCGGTGTAAATTGCTCAAGAGAAGACAACCCATCCCTGTGACACGTTAATCCTGCCGGAACAACAGCCAAACTTTGAGCACCTGGCTTTATTTCCAACAACTTTCTTATTGTATAGTCAAGTGCAGCACCATCGTTTACGCCCTTACACAGCACAATCTGGAAATGCATTTGTATCCCGGCTTTATTGAAAACTGACAGCGCATCAAACAAATTACGCGCCCCCTTAGTACCCATCATCTTCTCCCGCAAGTCTAAGTCCGCTGCATGTACAGATATCCTAAGCGGCGAAAGATGATACCCCGCAAGTCTTTTAATTTCTGCATCATCTAAATTTGTAAGGGTTACATAATTGCCCAACAAAAAAGAAAGCCGCGGATCATCATCCTTAATATACAAAGATGGGCGCAATCCCTTAGGCTGCTGGTCTACAAAGCAAAACATACATTTATTATGACATTGCATTGTTTGAGACATGAGCGAGTCTTTAAACACCAAACCCAAATCTTCATCCGAGTCTTTTTCTATTTCAAGTTCCCAAATTTCACCCTCTGGCTTTTCTATTTCTAGAGTCAAAAATTCGTCCGCAATACGAAAGCGATAATCCAACACGTCACGAATGACTTCATTATTAATAGAAATTAAAAAATCGCCGGCTGTAATTTCCAACTCGGCGGCAATTGAATTTTTTTCTATGAGAATTATCTCATGTTTTATTTCATTCTTCGTCATTGATATCTCTCTAATTCTATTCTCATTAAAAATCAATTTCGACACAGAAAAAACCCAAATCAAAATTTAGGCTTGACATAAAAAGAACAGTATGTTAACGTTAATAACTGTATCGCATTTTGTCAATATGACCACGTCTTAGATAATGTCAGATTATCACATGCCGCACCAAATATCAACAAAAATTTTTTTACTTGTGCTTAACATACAAAAACAAAGGGGTTGTTACGGTGGAAAAAAACAGGGTGCGCCCTACGCAAGGCCCGGGCCCAACAAGGGCTACGTATTCTCGCATTGCCGAAGTATTAGACATTCCAAATCTTATCGAAGTACAGAAAGAAAGTTATCAGTGGTTTATAACTGAAGGGCTTCGCGAAGTGTTCCGCGACATCTCCCCCATTTCAGACTTTAGCGGAAATTTAGTGCTCGACCTTATAGACATGTCTTTGGACAGCAAACCAAAGTACACCATCGAAGAATGTAAAGAGCGAGATGCAACCTATGCCTCTAGTTTACGTGTAAAATGTCGACTTCATAACAAAGAAGTTGACGAAATTAAAGAACAGGAAATTTTCATGGGCGATTTTCCGCTTATGACAGACAATGGTACATTTATTATTAATGGTGCAGAACGTGTTATTGTTAGTCAGCTTATGCGCTCCCCAGGAATTTATTACAGTACCGACCATGATAAAGTTGGTAAAATGCTTATTTCTGCCAATATCATCCCCAACCGTGGCGCATGGTTGGAGTTTGATTCCGACTCTAACGACGTGCTTTATGTGCGTATAGACCGTACACGTAAAATTCCTGTAACCGTTTTAATTCGCTGCCTTGGCGTTGGTACTGACGAAGAGATTCTTGCCAAGTTTGGTGATGACCCTAAAGTTTTAGCAACCATCGAAAAAGACATTGCCAAGTCTTATGAAGAAGGCCTGGTTGAAGCATATAAACGCCTGCGCCCCGGCGAACCACCAACGGTTGAAGGCGCAGACTCCCTATTAAAGAACATGTTTTTCGACCCAAAACGTTACGACCTTGCAAAGGTCGGACGTTACAAGTTTAATAAAAAATTAGCACTTCGCACACGTGTGAGAGGTTTTATCTTGGCGGAACACGCCGTAGATCCAAACACAGGCGAAATTTTATATGAAGCAGGCCAAAAGCTTACTGGCGAAATTGCAGACCATATACAAGATTCCGGCTGCCCACATGTGGATATTGTTTTCGAAGACAGATCCATACGCGTGCTAAGCAACATGGCAGTAAACATCGACCCATATCTTGAGCCTTATGGCCTATCCGGCAAAGATTTTGAGATAAAGGAAAGAGTTTACTATCCTGCGCTGCAAGCCCTGCTCGAAGCTTCTGACAAAGAAGAGCTATCAATAAAAATTAAGCAACACATGAATAAGCTTTTACCCAAAACCGTTACCTTCTGCGATATTATGGCAACCATCAGCTACGCTATCGGTGTTGAGGCCGGTATTGGCAGCAGAGACGATATCGACCACTTGGGTAACCGCCGCATTCGTGCAGTTGGTGAGCTTTTGCAAAACCAATTCCGCATTGGCTTAACACGCATGGAACGCGTTGTTAAGGAGCGCATGAACGTACAGGATATGGATATAGTTACCCCACAAGCGCTCATAAATATACGCCCAGTAACCGCTGCAATAAAGGAATTTTTTGGATCGTCCCAGCTATCGCAGTTTATGGGTCAAACGAATCCGCTTGATGAACTTTCTCATAAGCGTCGCCTTTCTGCACTTGGCCCCGGCGGTCTAAGTCGTGACCGTGCAGGCTTTGAAGTCCGGGACGTACACAGCTCCCACTATGGCCGAATGTGTCCGATCGAAACCCCTGAGGGTCCAAACATCGGGCTTATAAACTCCCTGGCAACTTACGCCCGCATTAACGAATATGGGTTTATTGAAGCACCATACCGCTACGTAATACATGAAAAAGGCAAAGACCCCATTGTTACAAACGAATTCGTATATGTAACAGCTGACGAAGAAGAGAACTATATCATTGCCCAGGCAAACGAACCCATTACGGAAGATGGACACTTTGTAAACCGTCGTGTTGCAGGGCGCTTCCGTGACGAGATTCAAGAATTCGAGCGAGATCGCATTGACTTAATGGACGTTTCGCCCAAGCAAATCGTATCTGTTGCAACGGCACTTATTCCGTTCCTCGAAAATGATGACGTATCTCGCGCACTCATGGGATCAAACATGCAAAGACAAGCTGTACCCCTCATGGTGGCAGAATCGCCAGTGGTTGGTACAGGTATGGAATATAAAGCAGCACTTGACTCCGGCGTTGTTGTAATTGCAGAAAATGACGGCGTTGTTATAGAAGCCTCTGCAGATCGCATTACAATTCGTACGGATAATTCTGCCAGAAACACTTACAAGCTGGCTAAATTTACACGCTCCAACCAAGGCACCTGTATAAACCAACGCCCCATCGTTAAAAAAGGCCAAGTGGTAAAAGCCGGCGAAGTTATTGCCGACGGCCCTTCTACAGACATGGGTGAACTTGCCCTTGGCAAAAATCCGTTAATAGGCTTTATGGCATGGGAAGGCTACAATTACGAAGACGCCATCCTCCTAAGCGAAAATCTTGTCCGGGACGATATTTACACATCCATCCATATAGAAGAATATGAGGCAGAAGCCCGGGACACTAAACTTGGCGCAGAAGAAATTACCCGAGACATACCAAACGTTGGTGAAGACGCAATGACTGACCTTGACGAAGATGGCGTAATCCGCATCGGTGCCGAGGTAGGCCCCGGCGATATTCTCGTAGGTAAAGTAACACCAAAAGGTGAGACAGAACTTACTGCAGAAGAGCGCTTGCTTCGCGCAATCTTTGGCGAAAAAGCACGTGAAGTACGCGACACAAGCTTACGCGTTCCCCATGGTGAAAGCGGCATAGTTGTTGACGTTAAGGTATTTTCACGAGATAACCGTGCAGACCTTGCACCAGGCACAAAAAAAGACGAACTACCCCCTGGCGTGAACCAACTCGTTCGCGTTTATATTGCTCAAAAGCGTAAAATTTCTGTAGGTGACAAAATGGCAGGCCGCCACGGCAACAAAGGCGTTATAGCCAAAGTTTTACCTGTTGAAGATATGCCATTCCTCCCAAATGGCCGCCCTCTTGACATCGTGCTTAACCCACTAGGCGTTCCAAGCCGGATGAACATCGGCCAGGTACTTGAGGTTCACTTAGGTTTAGCCGCTACATGTCTAGGCTGGAAAGCGTCTACACCAGTTTTTGACGGCGCAAATGAAATTGATATTATGGACACCCTTGATCTTGCAAACGATTATGTAAATTCAAGCTCATGGGAAGCGTTCGCACCAAAATGGAAAGACATTTTAGATCAGGATATTTTAGATAGTTTAAAACAAAACTACGCCAATAAGCATGAAGAGTGGCGTGGTGTTCCAATAAACCGTAGCGGTAAAATAAAAGTGCGTGACGGCCGCACAGGCGAAGAATTTGACAACCCGATAACAGTTGGGTTCATGCATTATTTAAAACTCCACCACTTAGTAGACGATAAAATCCATGCACGCTCCACAGGGCCATACTCCCTTGTAACCCAGCAGCCACTTGGTGGTAAAGCCCAGTTTGGCGGCCAGCGTTTTGGGGAAATGGAAGTATGGGCACTTGAAGCATATGGTGCAAGCTACACCTTACAAGAAATTTTAACAGTAAAATCCGATGATATTGTAGGACGTGTAAAAACCTATGAAGCCATTGTAAAAGGCGAAAACATTCCCGAACCAGGCGTGCCAGAATCATTTAAAGTATTGCTCAAAGAATTGCAAGCCCTATGTCTAGACGTTAAGGTGTTATCTGAAGATGATACGGAGCTTGAAATTAAAGAGTCCGTTGACGAAGGCGATGTACTGCCTGTTGACCTAAACCTAGAAGGTTTAGAGTCTGATACAGATCACGGTTTTATACGCCGCGCATCAAACCTAGACGACGAAACCCCCGAACCAATGCTTGAAATTGACTTGGCAAACTTTAACGCATCTACAGACGAAATAAAAGAATCCACAACAGGCGCCGCTACAATTGATTTAGATGACGCATTTCTTAAAGATTTTAATATCGATGATGTAGACCTGTCTGACAGTGATTTAGATTTAATAATTGACGAGGAGTGAGGTAAATGCAAGAGCTTCAAGACCTGCAAGAAATGCAAAAAGCCGACAAGTCAGAACAACCAATGACATTCTCCTCTATAAAAATTGGTCTGTCTTCCCCGGAAAAAATCCGTGAATGGTCACGAGGCGAAGTGAAAAAGCCCGAAACCATTAACTACAGAACCTTAAAGCCTGAAAAAGACGGTTTGTTTTGCGAACGCATTTTTGGCCCCAGTAAAGACTGGGAATGCCACTGCGGAAAATATAAAAGAATTCGCTATCGCGGAGTTGTATGTGACCGATGCGGCGTTGAAGTTACAAAAAGCAAAGTAAGACGCGAGCGCATGGGCCATATTGAACTTGCCGCCCCCGTCTCCCACATTTGGTATTTCCGAGGAATACCAAGCCGTATGGGTATTATCATGGGTATGTCTCCAAGAGCCTTGGAAAAGGTTCTGTACTTTGCCGCTTACATTGTGCTTGACGGCACAGATACAGGCATTCAGCCAAAAACTATTTTAACGGATAAAGAATACCGCGACGCCCTTGACGAACACGGTACACATCGCATTATAAACGGCATAAAAGTACCATCCATTCGTGTTGGCATGGGTGCCGAAGCCATAAAAGAAATACTACTGGATATTGACCTTGAAAGAGAATCAGAAGAACTAAAAAACCTGCTTATAGATGCAACAGGTCAAAAACGCATTCGTTATATTAAAAAACTGGAAGTGATCGAATCTTTCCGCCTATCCGGCAACAGACCGGAATGGATGATTCTTGACACGATTCCGGTAATTCCACCAGACCTACGCCCAATGGTGCAACTGGATGGTGGCCGATTTGCCACTTCCGACCTTAACGACTTATACCGTCGGGTAATAAACCGCAATAATCGCTTAAAAAGGTTGCTTGATCTTTCCGCGCCAAACATTATTGTGCGTAACGAAAAGCGCATGCTTCAAGAAGCCGTTGACGCACTAATTAATAATGGCCGCCGTGGCAGACCGGTTACCGGGCCGGGTAACCGCCCACTAAAATCCCTTTCAGACTTATTAACAGGTAAGCAAGGTCGTTTCCGCCAAAACCTACTTGGTAAACGTGTAGACTACTCTGGTCGTTCTGTAATTGTTGTAGGGCCCAAGCTAAAGCTATATCAATGCGGGCTGCCGCGAGAAATGGCAATTGAGCTATTTAAGCCATTTGTAATGAAAAAGCTTGTACAAGCCGGCGATGCGCACAATATTAAATCCGCAAAACGTATGGTAGAAAAACTTGAGCCACGTGTATGGGATGCCCTTGAGGATATTATCAAAGAACATCCAATCATGCTAAATCGCGCACCAACACTTCACAGACTGGGCATACAAGCATTTGAACCTGTACTTGTAGAAGGCCGCGCATTGATGTTACACCCCCTTGTATGCGCCGCCTACAATGCCGACTTTGATGGCGACCAAATGGCTGTACACGTGCCCCTCTCCGTAGAAGCACAGGCAGAATGTAGATTCCTCTTGCTTGCGCCAAACAACCTGCTAAAACCTTCGGATGGTATGCCAATAACCGTACCTTCAAAAGATATGGTTTTGGGTATTTACTATTTAACACTTGGGCGTGATGGCCTAAAGGGTGAGGGCAAAATATTCTTAAGTGACGATGAAGCCGTTCTTGCTTATGACAACCATGAAGCGCATTTGCATGCAAAAATAAAAGTACGCCGTGTAGATGAACTAACCGGAGAACGCAAATTAGTAGAAACAACCCCAGGGCGCATTATATTTAATCAAGCAATTCCGCAAGATTTAGGCTTTGTTGACCGCGATGTTGACCGAGTGTCTTATGAAGTAAACGAGCTTGTAAACAATAAAATGCTATCTAAAATCGTAAGCCGATGCATAAACAAACACGGTAGTGTAGACACATCTATAACATTGGATAATGTAAAAGATTTAGGATTCCGCTTTGCCACACAATCCGCCCTTTCTGTATCCGTTGCAGACATGGAAGTACCCGATACCAAACCCGCAATTTTAGCCGCTGCCGATGACGCTGTAGAAGGTGTTCGCAAGCTGTTCCGCCGTGGTCTTATGACTGATGAGGAGCGTTTGGATCGCGTTCTAAAAATTTGGACAGATACCGCTGATAAAGTAACAGAAGACCTAATGGATAACCTTAGCCCGAACAACAGCGTATTTATGATGTTGGACTCTGGTGCAAGGGGTTCTAAAATTCAAATGAAACAAATGGCTGGTATGCGTGGACTTCTTGCAAGCCCAACAGGTACCACACTGGAAATGCCTGTACGCTCTAACTATCGTGAAGGCCTTACAGTACTTGAGTACTTTATTTCCGGCCATAGTGCCAGAAAAGGTCTGTCTGACACAGCACTTCGTACTGCTGACTCCGGATATCTAACCCGCCGTATGGTAGACGTTAGCCAAGATATTATTATCCGTGAAGAAGATTGTGTAAAAAGCGGCGATGACAAACCGGGCCTATGGGTAAAATCTTTTGTTGATGGGGAAGAAATTATCGAACCTTTAGTTGACCGTATTCGTGGACGTTGGTCTATTCAAGATATTCTGCATCCAGAAACCGGTGAAATTCTAGTTCCTGCAGACACATTAATCTCCCCAGACCAGGCAGACGCTATTGAAGCCTCCGGCTTAACAGAGGTTTTAATTCGTACAGTTTTGACATGTCGCAGCCGCATTGGGCTTTGCTCGAAATGTTATGGGGCAAACATGGCAAGCGGACGTGCTGTTCGTATTGGCGAGTCCGTTGGTATTATTGCAGCACAGTCCATTGGCGAACCGGGAACACAGTTAACAATGCGCACATTCCAAGTTGGTGGTGTTGCAACCAATGACGATATCACAAAAGGTTTACCACGTGTAGAAGAAATTTTTGAAGCCCGAAAGCCAAAAGGTCTTGCGATTATTGCAGAATTTGGCGGAGAAGTTACCATTAATGACATTAAAAAGAAGCGTGAAGTTGTTATTTCTAACCGCGAAACCGGGGAGGAAAAAGCATACTTGATACCTTATGGTTCACGCATCAAAGTTCATCCAGGGGACATGGTAGAGCCGGGCAGCGAACTGACCGAGGGTAGCGTATACCCCCACGATATTCTAAAAATCAAAGGCCTACGCGGCGTGCAAGACTATATGATACAGGAAGTACAGCGAGTTTACGATCTTCATGGTGTAGACATTAACGACAAGCATATCGAAGTAATCGTTAGACAAATGCTAAAGCGTATAAGAGTGGACGAAGCCGGTGATACAGGGCTGCTTCCAGGCTCTTTGGTAGACTGGCTGGAACTTGAGGAAATTAATAAGGAAATGGAAAACCAAGGGCTAGAATCTGCCGAAGGCACCCGGGTACTTTTGGGTATTACAAAGGCATCCCTCGCAACAGATTCGTTCCTTTCTGCGGCGTCCTTCCAAGAAACAACAAGAGTACTCACCGAGGCCGCAATACGTGGTAAAGAAGACCGCCTCATTGGCCTTAAGGAGAACGTTATTATTGGACAGCTTATACCAGCAGGTACAGGTATGCCTGTTTATCGCAGCGTAGAGGTTGAAAATGCTGACGGATATGCGGACCTTGAAGATGATGAACCACTGTATCCAATGACGAAAACGTCAAATATAGAAAGCTAAGAAAAATTTATTAAGTATATTAAGCCCGAAATGGTGATTTCGGGCTTTTTCATTTCAGTTGGTAGCAAAACGCAACCAACTGAATTTCACATGAACACTAATATTACAATTCGATTAAATTCATGGTTGATTTCACAATTTTTTTATGGTATCATCTTGTTGCTTAGGCAAATTGACAGAAGATACGAAACTACAAAAACGTTTTACCTTTTTATAGCTTCGGTATTTTGCTTTTGCCAATAATTTTAGGAAAGAGGTGAAAAATTTGTGAATACAACCTCGGTACCCACAATGGGCAAAAGAAAGAGTAGACCTTGGTATGTTAAAATGGTAAAACAATGGGATTTACAGCTTTTGGTAATCCCTGCAATCATCTATATACTCATATTTTTCTATATACCAATGTACGGTATTGTTATTGCCTTTCAGGAATTTAGGCTGGCCGATACATTTGGCCGCAGCGATTGGGTTGGACTGCAACACTTCCGTGTGCTGTTTAACGATCCGCTTTTCCCTAGGCTCATACGCAATAACCTTGTAATGGGCGCAATGCGTGTATTTTTCAATTTCCCATTACCAATTATTTTTGCATTACTGCTAAACGAGTTGCGTAGTCCACTATTTAAAAAGACAACGCAAACAATCAGTTACTTACCATTCTTTATAAGCTGGGTAGTTGCTGCAACCCTAATGTTTGACTTTTTTTCATTAGAAAACGGCGCAGTAAACGAACTACTTATGGCATTAAGAATTATTGATGAACCAAGAAACTGGTTTGGTAGATATCAGTATTTTTGGGGTCTCGTATTTGCCACACATATATGGAAGGAGCTTGGCTTCTCGGCTATTATATATATAGCAGCCATAACCTCCATAGATACAGAACTGTATGAAGCCGCCTCAATGGACGGCGCCGGCAGGTTCGATAAAATGTGGTACATTACCATCAAAGGTATAATGCCGACAATTATAATCTTGTTTATACTAAACATCGGTAGCCTTATGGCCACCAGCTTCGACCAAATAATGATGCTTACACGTATGATGGACAATGCCTTCTTGCGAGAAAGAGCAGACATTTTGCAAACATATGTATTCCGCGTAGGTATTGGCGGGCGACGCTTTAGCTTTGCCGCAGCGGTTGGTTTGCTTGTAACATTAATGAACTTTTCATTATTGCTTGGCGCAAACTGGATTGCAAGACGAAAAGGCGAAACTTCATTATTCTAGGAAGGTGTTATTATGGTAGGAAAGCGTTCTATAAAAGACCATATTGTTGACATTATAATCATACTCATTATGTTGTTTGTAATTGCAGCAGTTATGTATCCATTTTTAAATGCCCTCGCAATATCCTTTAACCATGCAGAAGATACAGCACTTGGTGGTATCACATTATGGCCAAGGCGATTTGCGTGGGAGAGCTATCGCAGTATTTTAACAAACCCAATAATTTGGAGAGCTTATGCAATAACCATTTACCGAACTGTAGTTGGTACTGTTTTGGCACTGTTTTGTACGGGTATCATTGCATACGGCCTTTCACATTCAAACTTGGTTGGGCGTAAAGCGTATTCCTTTATATGCTTGGTGCCAATGTACTTTACCGGCGGCTTAATACCCGTCTTCCTTATGATAAGACAAATGGGGCTTTTCAATAACCTTTTGGTGTATGTAGTACCTGCGTTAATTGGTTTGTTTAATATCATTTTAATGCGGACATTTTTCCAATCCTTACCCGAAGCTTTAGAAGAATCTGCAAGGATTGACGGTGCAAATTATCTGCAAATTTTCTTTAGAATAATTGTACCGGTGAGTACACCAATTATGGCAACAATCGCATTATTTGTTGGCGTTGGTCATTGGAATGATTGGTTTACCGGCGTAGTATATATAACTAACCCGGATCTTAGACCCATGCAAAACGTATTACTTGCCGTAGTAAACGAAGCCAGAATGCAAGAGCAGTTGGCAGCCCTTACAGGCCAAGCCGGTGGTGCCGCAGCGGCTGCCGCTGGAATGATGGGTAGAGGCCGTCCGGCAAACGTGCGCAGTATTACAATGGCAACTATGTTTGTAACGATCTTTCCGGTATTAATCGTATATCCATTTTTACAGAAATACCTGGTAAAAGGCATGATGGTGGGTTCTATTAAAGGATAGATCCCCCTTAGGCAATTATATAACTTAAAAGGCCAAAATTGTAAAATGACGGTCAAAAAAAGGAGAAAAAATCATGTACAAAAAATTGCTTTTACTTGCAATGCTATGTGTAGCACTAGTGATTGCAGCAGCATGTGGTAATGGTGGGAATGATACACCAGCACCAACAGATCCTCCAGCAGCAACAGAAGCACCTGCTGCAACACAACCACCTGCACCTGGCGAAGATTTAGACGAGCGCGCAGAAGTGGAAATTGACGGCGACCGCGAATTTGTTGAATTCCGCTGGCACGCAAACTACACATGGGCAACAAACTGGGAGTGGGGCGCAGATGCTGTTAGCCGTCACTGGGGTAACATGTTTAACATTCATGCAAACCTAACATCTCCAGATGAACTTGCAGACGAAACCCTTAACCTTATGATTATTGCCGGCGACATGCCAGATGCTATCTGGATGGACCGCGGCAATATGCTTGCAGAAATAGCAAGAATGGGTCTGCTTTACAGCATTGACGAACTAAGAGCTATGGTAGACAACAACTGGTACAACGAAAACGTACCTGCATCCACCCAACGCCACTACGAAATTGACGGCGTTAACTACGTTATACCAAACTGGGTACGCATGGGTGAAATCGGCGTACCAGGCGGCGCAGCAGGCGGCAACATGGCTTGGATGAAAAACACCAACGTGCATGACGCAGTTGGCGCACCTGAGCTTGTAACATTTGAAGATCTTTTTGATTATGCAGTAGCAATTCGTGATGCTGGCCTAACAAACCATACAGGCGCACCGATGATTCCTGTATTGTTTAACGGCGGACCAAACTTTGGTCAAGAATTTGTTAACGCAATATTCCTATCATTCGGCGGCATGAGCGAAGGCTGGGGCGGCTGGTATGGTATCCATCCAGAAACAAACACATTCGGCAGCTTCTGGGATAATCCTGTATGGCGTGACGCTGTAATGGAAGCAAACCGTTGGTTCCGCGAAGGTTTATTCCCAGCAACACACCTAACAAACTCTCAAGATCAATTTGAAGAGCTAATGGTAGGCGGACGTGGCGGCCTTATCCAACACGACCACTCAACAGACGACGCATTTGGTTTCCGTCGTATCGTTCGTGAAAACGACCCTGGCAACTCAATCGAAGTTATTCGCCATGAAGTAAATGGCCATCCTTTCCTATACTTGCCTTCAAGCGAAAGAGGCTTAACACACAGCGACATTACACACCAAATCTATGGTACACTTGGATGGAACACCTCTGTTATCGTAAGAGGCACCGCACATCCTGGCCGCCTATTTGAACTATTCACATGGCAGCTTACACCACTAGGAGCTATTGAGTGGACATTAGGCCCTCAAGGCTACCTATGGGATGAACTTGATGCAAATGGTTTCCCAATTCTTCACACACCTCCTGCATCACTATCATCAGAAGAATTTAGCGATCTAGGCCTATGGCGTTGGGACCGTCACGGTCATGCAAACCACGTAGATGATGCTAAGTTTGCTGCAAACGCAAGATTGCCAATAGAAGATCAAAACTGGGTAGAAACAATGCAAATGACATTGTTCACACCAAACCTAATTCTTTCTGACGAATTCCAAAACATGTTTATCCAAATCGACAGCTTATCTGATCTAGGTATCAGACGCGCAATGATCGAAGACCATTTTGAAGAGTGGCTTCCACAAATCATCATTGCACCAACAGCAGAAGATGCAGAGCGTATGTTTGATTCTGTTCGTGACTTTGCATTTGCAAATGGCATGTACGAAATTCAAGAAATTTACAACGCAAACTGGGAATTCAATAACTCCATGCAAGGTGGATCTATATTCCAAAACAGATGGTAATTTGATGATTCAAACTTGATATAAAAAGAGAAAGAGATGTTGCTAAGTTGCAGCATCTCTTTTTTTATTTGACAACAATTTATCTGTCGTATATAGTCAATTAATATGGTATACAATAAAAATATGGAGGAATTATTTAATGAAGAAAAGAGCACCAAAAAGAATTTTGGCCGGATTTTTAGCCGCGATAATAATGGTATCAATACTTGCAAGTACGCATATGGTTTATGCCACAAACCTGCCGTCTGTTTGGGCACAGGAGGCTGTAGAAGAAGCGATTAACGCAGGCTTAGTACCCATCCACTTACAGTCAAACTTTACTGCCTCCACAACAAGAGCAGAATTTGCAGCTTTGGCAGTAGCACTGTACGAAAACCGACACGGCACAATTGCAGGCCGCATAACCTTTGACGATACGACAGACACAAACGTTGCAAAGGCTGCATATGTAGGCCTTGTTAACGGCATTGGAAACAACATGTTTAACCCAAACGGAACATTAACCCGCGAGCAAGCAGCGGTTTTAACTTCTCGCCTGGCGAACGCACTTAACCATCCTTTGCCAAGCGTAGCATCAACCTTTGCCGATAACGCAAGCATAAGCTACTGGGCACTGGAAAGCGTCGGCCATGTACAAGCGGCACAAATAATGAGCGGTGTCGGAAATAATATCTTTGACCCGCGGAGCCCATACACAAGAGAGCAAAGCATTGTAACGATAATGCGCCTGCATAATATTGTACCAGCAACTGAGCCTGAATTACCCGCAGACTGGCCGGAAGAAAGCATCACACCACCCCCTATACTTAGCGGCGAAACTGTAGGGGAAAGTGCATTTATTGGCACATGGTCTTGGGTAGATATCCCTACTTGGCGGTTTGTGTTTAACGCAAATGGCACAGGCACATGGGCAACTACAGCATACGAATCCTTAAATATAGAGTGGTTGTTAACCGGCAGCGCGCTGCATGTAATAACCCATTATAATGACAGCGAATCCCTTGAAATTTGGAATTTTGTTATTACAGATAATATATCACTCCGATTACAATCCACTACAACCGGTGAAGTAATGTACCTTGTATATGGCGCAATTAATTTAGTACCTGGAGAGGCTTACCCCGCACTTGTTGGAACTTGGACTTGGGACAGCAACCCAAATTGGGTGTATACCTTTAATGCTGACGGCACCGGAACACGAGGATTTCCTCATTCTCTTGAAACGTTTACCTGGGAAGTTTATGGAGACGAGCTAAGAACGACCACTATTATTATGATACAATTATGGGCATTTGAAATTGATGGCGATACACTGAGACTTGAAACATTACAAGTAGATGGAATTTCATATATCTATACACGTTCTTAAAGCATAAAATAAAGGGCAACTCAATTGAGCTGCCCTCCTACATATTATTTGCTACTTAAAATACCCTTTAACCTTGTCAAACCATCGTGTTTTATGGTTTTTATAATCGTCACCCATTTCTTCATTAAAATCTCGCAGAAGCTGCTTTTGACGCTCATTCATTTGAGTTGGGACGGATACACCCAGCTTAACGATTAAATCACCAACTTGGTTTGGATTGTGCACATTTGGCACACCTTTACCACGCAATTGTACGATTGAACCTGGCTGTGTGCCGGGTTTTACCGTATACTTTTCTTCCCGGCCATCTAAGGTTGGGATTAATATTTCATCACCTAAGGCTGCTTGTACAAATGTTATAGGCACATCAAGGTAAAGATGACTGCCCTCACGTGAAAATAACTTATGAGGCGTTATTGAAACGCTAATGTAAAGGTCACCAGCAGGCGCACCTTTTTCACCAGCCTCCCCCTTACCTGCAAGGCGTATACTTTGCCCCGCATCAATACCCCGGGGAATTGTAACATCCAAAGGTTTATTTGTACGTACACGCCCTTGCCCACGGCATGTGCCGCAAGGATCTTTAACAATTTTGCCTTCACCTTTACATGCAGAACATGGCACAATTTTTGTTACAATGCCTAATATACTTTGCTGCTGAACCCGCTCACTACCAGCACCGCCACATCTTTTACATGTTTCGGCACTTGTACCGGCCTTTGCGCCGCTACCATTACAGGTTTTACATGTACTGTAGGAATTTAAATGTATTTCCTTGGTTGCGCCAAAAACCGACTCTTCTAGTTTAATATTAATGCGCATTTGCAAATCGGCACCACGACGAGCCTTAGGGCGGGTCCGACTGCCGCCACCGCCAAAAATATCGCCAAAATCCATACCGCCGCCGCCAAAAAACGAGCCAAAGATATCATTAATATCCATACCACCATGGTGGAAGCCTCCACCACCGCCACCTTGTTCAAATGCAGCATGCCCAAACTGGTCATATGTGCGCCGCTTATTTGCATCACTTAAAACGCCATAAGCTTCACTCAGTTCTTTAAACTTTTCCTCGGCAACTTTATCACCCGGGTTTACATCCGGGTGATATTTTTTTGCCATTTTGCGATATGCCTTTTTTAGATCACTATCAGTTGCGCCTCGGTTTACACCAAGCATTTCGTAATAGTCTTGTTTACTTGCCATATTAACCCCCTAGGGTTTTTCTCATATTATTTTTCTGTAAAATCGCCATCAACAATATCATGGTCTGGGCCGTAATCATTCGGCTCGACCTCTCCTTCTGGGGCTGCATTTTGGTACATTTTTGCAGAAAAGTCGTGCAATACTTTTGTATAGCTTTCCACTGCATTTTTAAGCATTTCTGTGTCGTTCTCGCTCATGGTTTCGCTATGCATGGATACACTCACGCTTTTTAGCTTTTCCATTTCACTCTGAAGTTCGGCCTTATCCGCATCGCCTAGCTTGTCACCCATGTCAGTTATCAATTTTTCTGTTTGGAAAACCAGGGAATCTGCTTCATTTTTAGCATCTACTGCGTCTTTACGAACACGATCTTGCTCTGCATATTGCTCCGCGTCTTTCACGGCGCGGTCGATATCATCATCTGATAAATTTGAAGATGCGGCAATGGTAATTTTTTGCTCTTTGCCCGTACCAAGATCTTTTGCAGATACACTCACAATACCGTTAGAGTCTATATCAAACATAACTTCAATTTGCGGCACGCCACGTGGTGCAGGCGGGATATCATCTAAGCGAAAACGGCCAAGTTCTTTATTGTCCCTAGCAAATTGCCGTTCGCCTTGCACAACAACAATATCAACTGCGGTTTGATTGTGCGCCGCTGTAGAGAATGTTTGCTTTTTATTAGTTGGAATCGTTGTATTACGCTCAATCAGTCGTGTTGCAACGCCACCTTCCGTTTCAATGCTAAGAGAAAGCGGAGTAACGTCTAACAGAAGAATTCCACTTGCGCCTTCATCACCAGCAAGTTTACCTGCTTGGATAGACGCACCAAGTGCAACACATTCGTCTGGATTAATACCCTTAAATGGTTCTTTACCTGTCAGTTTTTTTACCGCATCCTGCACTGCAGGAATACGTGTAGAACCGCCAACAAGTAGAATTTTATCAAGTTCTGACGGAGAAAGGTCAGCATCTTTAAGTGCCGTTTGTACCGGTCCCATTGTTTTTTCTACAAGGTCATGAGTTAACTCATCAAATTTTGCACGCGTTAAGTTAATATCCATGTGCTTTGGTCCATCCTGGTTCATGGTTATAAACGGCAGGTTAATATTTGTTGTAATAACTGTACTCAGTTCTTTTTTAGCTTTTTCAGCCGCTTCTTTTAAACGTTGCATGGCCATTTTATCTTGTGATAGATCCATATTTTCTTGCTTTTTAAATTCGTCTACCAAAAACTTAATAACACGGTCGTCAAAGTCATCGCCGCCTAGACGGTTGTTGCCGCTGGTTGCCAATACTTCTATAACCCCATCGCCAATTTCTATAACACTAACGTCAAATGTACCGCCGCCTAAGTCATATACCATAATTTTTTGTTCTTTTTCATTTTCTAAGCCATATGAAAGCGCAGCTGCGGTTGGCTCGTTTATAATACGTTCTACTTCCAGCCCTGCAATTTTTCCTGCATCTTTTGTTGCTTGGCGCTGGCTATCGGTAAAGTATGCGGGTACTGTTATAACTGCCTTTGTTACAGTTTCTCCCAAATACGCCTCTGCATCCGCTTTAAGCTTGCCAAGTATCATTGCAGAAAGTTCTTGAGGGGAATAATTCTTATCTTCTATTTTTACTTTAAAATTGGTCCCCATTTGTCGCTTAATACTCATAACCGTATTATCTGGGTTGGTTATTGCTTGACGCTTTGCGGTTTCGCCAACAAGGCGCTCTCCTGTTTTTGTGAATGCAATTGTGGATGGTGTTGTGCGCGCGCCTTCAGTATTTGCGATTACTACCGGCTGGCCGCCTTCCATTACTGCCACACATGAATTTGTTGTGCCTAGGTCTATACCTATAATTTTTGACATAAAATTTTCCTCCTTATTTAATGGGGCGCTGCCCCGGCCGCATGGGCGCGCAGCAAATGTGTTTTTTGCATTTGCGCCCCGCTCAAACCCCGCCGCTATGCTAGGTAAAGCCTAGTTACGCTGCCTTCACTTCCGCTACGGGTGCGCGCTGTGCGCGCAAATAGTTTTTTAGTTTGCTACTCTAACCATGCTATGTCTTATCACTTTGTCTTTGTGTATATATCCTTTTTGTAAAATCTCGGCCACTTCGTTTTGGCCAAAGTTTTCGTCTTCTACATGGGCTACGGCGTTGTGAAAATTAGGGTCAAATTTATCCCCTGGATTTAATTCGATAGCCTGTACGCCAAGCTCTCCATAAACATTGTCAAATTGGCGGGCGATCATTGCCACGCCCTGGTAAAAGCTATCATCTTTATTTTCGTGTGAGCTTAAGGCCCGCTCAAAATTGTCTATCAGGGGCAGCAATTTTTCGCAAGCAGCACGTATGCCGTCATCATATCGGACAGACATTTCTTTGATAGTACGCTTACGGTAATTATCAAACTCTGCCACAGACCGGCGATATCGGTCAAGCATTTCGTTGTATTTAGAATCCGCTTCAGGTGCGTCTAGTATTTCACACCCTTGATCTTCTTCATTTACCGCATCGGGTATTTCTGTATCCAAAGTATCGTCTAAACTGTCGTTGGATACATCGGATTTTTCGTCTACATAGTCCATTATAATATTCCTTTCCTATAACCCCAGCGCATGTGTAACGCTTTGCATGTTTTGCACTATTCCAGAGATTACAGAAACCGCCTGGGAATAATCCATCCGCATAGGGCCGATTATGGCAATACAACCTGTGCTTTGATTATCAATTGTATAATTTGCTCTTATTAAGCTGCACGACTTTAGTAGGTCAATATTATTTTCTTCACCGATGGCAATCTGTATACCTTCAAAAGAATTCTGCCCTAAAATTTCAAAAAGCAGGTTCCGGTCTTCCAATGCCTGAAAAAGTGCCTCCGCCTTGCGAATATCCGCAAATTCTGGAAAAGCCAAAATATTTTTTATACCGCTTGTAAATACACGCACATCATCCTCTGCTTGTATTGTGTCGGATATGGCACCTAAAATTGGCATTAGAATATGGGCCGAACTTCCGAAGGCCGCAAGCATTTTATCTATTAACTCACGATCTATTTCTCTTATACTTAAACCAGCTAAATACTGATTTAAATGAAGAGATAGCGTCGTAAGCTGCTCGTACCCCGGTACGGCTTGCAGATTTACCACTTGGTTTTTAACCGCCTTTGTGTCTGTAACAAGCACCAAAAGCAAGGATTTTTCGTCCAAAGGAACTAATTGCACATGCTTTATTTTGGTCTTTTTCAAATATGGTTCAGACACAATGGCCGGGTAACGCGTAAGGCTTGATAACACCTTTGCGGTTTCCTGCATCATAAATTCGATTTGATAAATATTATCAATAATCATTTTTTGCAGAAAAAGGGCTTCCTCAGAAGAAAGTTGCCTGCGTTGCATCATGGAGTCTACATAAAGCCGATACCCCTGCCCCGACGGTACACGCCCGCTAGAAGTGTGCAGTTGACTAATGAGCCCCATATCCTCAAGGTCGCTCATTTCGTTACGAATGGTAGCAGAACTTATGCCAAGTCCGGACTTTTTGGCTATGGTTCGCGAGCCGATAGGTTCCGCCGTTTCGATATAATCCGTAATAATCGCCTCAAGAATTTTGAACTTTCTATTACTTAAAATCAATGGGAATCCCCCTTTGCACCTTGTTAGCACTCTCCACTGTCGAGTGCTAACAGTGGAAGAATATCACTTTTCTAAGAATATGTCAATGGTTTTTGCAAAAAAAATGTAGGAGCAGCTCCCGGCCACTCCTACAGAAAAAATTCAGTTGGTGACAAAACGCCACCAACTGAATTAACAAAAAAACTATTTCCGAATATAACTAAACACAATATCTTCTAGTTGTGCCGATTCTAATGTAAGCACATTATCGACAATGGTAAAATTCCAAACTTGGTATCGAATCATACCGGTCATAATTTCTCCGATAAGGTTGATATTAAGCTGTGTCCCAACGACTTCCCAAGTAAATACCTCAACATCGCCATCCGCTATAAAACCACGCTGCCCGGTACCGTCACTGTTAAAAGTATAAATATAATCTGCATCATAATCCCACACCCACGTACCAACAATCGGGCTAACAGGCACGGCAAACAATGTTTGCGCATATGCAAGGGGCAACAACACAGTACCATTATCATTAACTGTTCCGTAGGTAGATAAAGCAATTACTCTTGTGCCGCCAGCTGCATTTGTTGCAATAACAGAGTGCGTGTTGGCATCCCACGCAACAGAATAACCACGAGATTCTGCCATAAGACGAATAGACACAAATTCTACACCATCAATAAATATACGTGGTATCGCAGCAAAATGATCAAATATAGTTGGCGAAGCGACTGGTGTTAAAGGCTGCTCATTTCCTTCAATTAATGCCAGTACCGTTTCAAGGGCATCCACACCCAGGGAATTAAGCACTTGAGGTATAACGCCAAATTCTTCTATAGAGCGTCCATACCTATCTACTGTGTAACCTAAGTCTATACGGAACAATATGCCTGTGTTTGGCAACGCTGCAAACGTATATACAACACCTGTAATACCCGCAGTAGGCTCACCTACCACTGTGGCAAAGCCGGTGCCAATGGAAGCATTTGCCGCAAGTTCTGACGCAGAGGCCGAACCGCCGTCAACCAAAAGCCATATCTTGCCTTCAAATGGTATGTTGTGCTCTGCAGGGAAATGTTCAACACTCCAAATTATTGCATAGTCTAAAAGCGCAAGATCACTGGGGTTAAACTGAGGCATATTTCTAGTTTGCAAAAATTGAGAAATAGGAACGATATCATACAAAAATCCGCCACCCATGCTTGAAGGATTTATAAAAAAGTCTGCGGTTAAATCACTTGCCATAAAAAATTCGTAATAAGTGTAGGATATACGCTCGCCTATAAGCATGGATATAACATTGGTCGGAAATGAATTTGCCCAGCCGCCGCCGTTGCCTCGGATGTCTATAATAAGGTGCTCGTAATCTTGAATTTGCATATAAAAAGGAAACAATGTCTCGCTGTCTAATGCCATGTTGTTAATAAAGCTGGCAATACGCAAATAGGCTATGCGCCCAGGCTCTAAAATTTGAGTGGTTATATTATCTTCGTCCATAGTTCCCAGGACTTCGCTAATATCTATATCAAAATCAAATTCTGAAGGATCTATGTCATAAAACCATAAAACCGATGGTGTGTTAAATATTTCATATTGAAGGCGGGCAAACTCAAAGGACGCGTCAAACATTCTTTGTATCGCTTCAGGGCAAAAGCCATAAGCTTCAATTTCATACCAGTCCTCTGCGGTTAATTCTGTTTCCCCTGCATACATTGTGTACGCCAGTGCAAATGACAACTGCTCAACCATAAATTCTTCCTGTACCGTCATATGTCCAAGCCCGCCAAGTTCTATTGACAGCAGTATCAAAAAGGTATACAAGTAATCTGCCGCTAAGTAAAGAGTGTCTGACTGGGCGTCTGCCCATCTTTCAGGTACAAAGGTAGATAGCAGTGATGGTAAGGGCTCATTGCTGTATAACATCTGGCGCCCAATATCAAAAAATTCTTCTGCGCTTATACCCATACGCCTGTAAATTATGTTTTGGGTAGGTGCTACCTCCAGTATCTTGCTTACTAAGTAATCAAAATCGGATAGAACAATTTCCATTGCTTCCGGAGTCAGCGTCACTTGCCGTAAGTCCCCAAATAGCTGATAGATAAGATCCATAATGTCAGGGTATTGTTCTTCTTGCTGTAGTTGCATTAACGATGTTTGCTGCGGGGCTGCAAATGCCACCGTTGGGGCAAGTGCGAGCACTAGGGCAAGCACAATTGCCGTTGTTGCCTGTTTTGCTTTTTTCATTCTTTTCCTCCTAGGGATTTGGACAAACCAGAAATTCAATTCATCCATTTTAGTTTATATACGTTTATACTATAACGTTGGAAAGGAAAGATGGCAAGGAAAGATTGTCAGAATTGGATGTGAAATTGTGGTACAATTGCGTTATCTTAACATAAGGAGGAATTAGCGTAATGAATATCGCATTTGCAACCTATGCCGTACAGAAAAACGATTTATTAAGTAATTTTTTACTGGCAAGCAGCATCCGCGACTTTGCAGGAAGTTTGTCTGGTGCTCCCATTCACATTTTCCTATCGTCAAACTTAGATACGCAAGCGGAACTAAAGAAATTTGATGGGTTAAATGTCGCATTTTCTATCTTTTCATGCAGTAAAAAACGGCACCGCTATGCTTTCAAACCAGCTGCCGCACGTGCTTGCGAGGCAGAAATTAAAAATGGCACCATCATTTGGTTAGACAGACATATGATTGTACTAAATGCTTGCGATGAGCTTATATTAAATCCTTTAGAGAATTTTGCATATCGCCCGCCCCATTTAAAAATATTAGGTGCACCTGCAAATAAGCCATTAAACAATATGTGGGCGATGGTATGTAAAATTGCAGGGGTTGATGAATCCCTTTTATTTCATATTTGTTCAGAGTTTGACGCGCAAAAAATATGGTCGTATTTTTCAGCCGGGCATTTTAGTTTTCGTGCAGAAGCAGGCATTATGGCAGACTGGGATACATTATTTAACACATTGGCAGAAAGTACAGAAATGAAACAGTTTCTTACAGATGAAACAGTTAGAACGTATCTGCATCAAATAGCCCTAACACTGTCTGTTCTACGGACACAAAATAAAAAAGAGTTAAAAGCCTTGCCACATTTATATGGTTACCCAACCCATCTTTACAAGAAAATAAACGAAGCACGAACAGCATTTTATACACCTAGTCATAAAATTCCGAAAAAATCTATTTCTGAATCACTGGCTTCCTGGCTTAACAGTAAAAAAAATATATACCAATCCCATTAATGAATCCAGCAACTGCAAAACCCATGGCAAGCTTAAAAAAAATTAAAGATTTATATACTGACATGCAAAAAAGCCCCTTGCAAGATTTTGGGGTTGCTCCTATAAATCGGAGACTGTTCACACAAAACATATTTAACATAGTGAAAAATCCATCAAAGCTTGAATTGGCTAACGCTTGCACTGAATGTACGTTCCTTTTTGCCGGGGATTCTGTTCAGTAAGCTTTCGCAAGTCAGCAATCTCTCGCTTAGTCAAATTCCGCCATGTACCCTTCTCTAAGTTACCAAGCTTTAGTCCACCAACTTCTATGCGCTTTAGGCTTACGACTCTGTGCCCTACAGCTTCGCACATTTTGCGAACTTGGCGGTTGCGGCCTTCATGTATGGTAATTTGCAGCTTTGTTTCATTTTGCAGTTTCTCCAATAGCTTTATCTGTGCAGGCGCGGTTTTTTTGCCGTCCACAATTACGCCTTTGCGCAGGGAATTTATGCGCTCTGGCGTAGGCACTCCGCGTACTATTGCTGCATACACTTTTTTTGTTTCATTTTTTGGGTGTGCAATTTTTTGCGCCCAGTCACCGTCATTTGTCATAAGTAGTAGACCGCTTGTATCCAAATCTAGCCTCCCGACAGGGTACAGGCGAGGATTTGCTGGCACATAATCCATTACAGTTGCACGCTCAAAGGGGTCTGTTACCGTGGTAACGACCCCTTCAGGCTTGTGCAGCATTATATAAGCCTTATCTTGCAACGCGTCAACCGCGTTTCCGTCTACGGCTAGCTTGTCTTTTTGTGGGTTAGCCTTTGCACCAAGTTCGGTAATTACAACGCCGTTTACGCTAACTCGCCCGGCAAGTATCATTTCTTCTGCTTTGCGGCGAGATGCTACGCCGGATTGTGCAAGCCATTTTTGCAGGCGTACTTCCATTTAATGTCACCTAATTCATATTTGTCTCGGTATAATTTGCAAATGAACATAATAATTTACAGGCTTGCCAGTTCGGCATTCACTTTGCTTAGCATAACCGCAAAGTTTTCTCGCTTTTCTCGCTCTGCGGCAATAAGGTTCTCTGGGGCTTTTGCCATAAAACCCTCATTTGCAAGCTTGCCATCTATGCGAGAAATTTCCTGCTCAAGCTTTTTCTTTTCTTTTGTTAGGCGGGCTTTTTCTTTCTCCGCATCAACAAGCGAGTCCATTGGCAGGTAAATTGTTCCGCCAGAAACCACAATAGAAATTGCACCATCCGGCTGTTTATCGGATATTTCTACATTTGCCGCGCCAGAAAGCGCTCCTAGAAATGCCTTGCTATTTGCAAAAAGTGCTTCCGCATTTTTATCTACAGGTTGTATGATAATTGCAATTTTTTGAGATGGCGGCACTTGCTTTTCTGTACGAACGGCCCGGATGCCGCGCACAGCTTCTTTTACACGGTCAATTTCTTTTTCTGCTGTCGGGTTGTCTAGTGCGGCGGTGTATACTGGCCACTGAGAAAGCATTACTGTTTCTTCTTTACTTTGCAGCGCAAGGAATAAATCTTCCGTAATAAATGGTGTGACAGGATGCAGGAGCTTTACGATATTAATTAATACATATCGCAATGTGCTTTGCGCCGCTGCCCGGCTTGCCAGGGCTTCAGTATCTCCATCTTTACCGCCATACAAACGTGGTTTTACAATTTCTACATACCAATCACAAAATTCGTCCCATGCAAAATCTACTATTTTTTGTGTAGACAGACCTATTTCGTGGTCTTCCAATTTCTCCGTTACTTCTTTTACAAGATTGTTTAGCCGGGATAGAATCCACTTATCTTCTGTTTGTAGAGCGCAGCCACAAGTTAATCCTGTTTTTTGCGAACCATCCTGCTTCCAGTCTACTCCAAAATTGCATGGGGTTTCGCCACCACAAGACGGTGCTCCATCATTCTCGTCTAAGTTCATAAGCACAAAACGCGTTGCATTCCATAGCTTATTTAAAAAATTGCGAGCAGGGTCAAGTCTTTCATAGAAAAAGCGCGTATCATTATCTACGGCATTGCCGCTGACTAACATTAAGCGCAAGGCGTCTGCGCCATAGTTTTCTATTACTTCTAATGGGTCAATACCATTGCCTAAGGATTTGGACATTTTTCGTCCTTGCTCGTCCAGCATTATTCCATTAATAAAAACATCTGTAAACGGAGCATCTCCCATGTATTCAATGCCCATAAACATCATACGCACTACCCACGTAAAAATAATTTCCCGGGCAGTAACCAGCACATTACCTGGGTAAAAATAGTTCAGTTCAGGTGTTTTATCCGGCCAGCCAAGGGTGGAAAACGGCCATAAGGCCGACGAAAACCAAGTATCCAAAACATCTTCATCTTGTTCAAGGTTTGTATCCCCACAGGTAGAGCATGCTGCCGGAGTTTCCCGCGCAACAGTAATATGCCCCTGTGGGCAATAGTACGCCGGAATACGATGCCCCCACCATTATTGGCGAGAAATGCACCAATCCCGAATATTATCCAGCCAGTGTTTATAAATTTTGCCAAAGCGGTCACGGTTAAAGCGCAGTTTGCCACTTGTAAATGCCTCAAGTGCAGGCTTTGCAAGTTCATCCATTTTTACAAACCATCGCAGCTTTAATAAGGGTTCAATAGTTGTATGGCAGCGGTCATGCTCGCCTACGGCGTGGGATAGCTTTTCGGTTTTTACAAATAGACCTTTGTCCGTCATTTCTTGGGTGATTTTTATTCGAGCCGCTTCTCGGGTTAACCCATTGTAGTGGGCACCGTTTTCGTTTATAGTGCCGTCGTCATTCATTATATTAATCCGCGGTAAGTTGTGGCGTTCGCCAACTTCGAAGTCATTTGGATCGTGGGCAGGGGTAATTTTTACAACACCAGTACCGTATCCCTTGTCTACGTAGTTGTCGGCGATTATTGGTATTTTGCGGTTTACAAAGGGTACAATTGCAAATTTCCCCAGAAGGGCGGTATAGCGTTCGTCTTCCGGGTTTACGGCAATTGCCGTATCCCCAAGCATAGTTTCTGGGCGAGATGTAGCAAAGGTAATAAATTCGTCCGTGCCTTCAATCGGATATTTAAAATGGTAAAGCTGACCTTCTCTGTCTTCATGGTCAACCTCCGCATCAGAAATACTGGTTTCACATTTTACACACCAGTTTACAAGGCGCTCGCCTTTGTAAATTTTGCCACTTTCATATAAGCGCACGAAAATTTCCAGCACGGCGGATGATAAATTTTCATCCATAGTAAAGGCCAATTTATCCCAATCTGCAGAACAGCCCAGGGTTTTTAGCTGGCGTACAATTGTGCCGCCGTATTTATCGTACCAGTCCCACATTTTTTCTAAAAAGGCTTCCCGCCCTAGGGATTCTTTTGTTATCCCTTCTTTTGCAAGGGCGTTAACCACAACAACCTCCGTGGCAATCGCCGCGTGGTCTGTACCTGGCAGCCAAAGGGCCTCGTACCCCTGCATCCGTTTAAAGCGAATAAGCATATCCTGAATGCCATTGTTTAGGGCATGGCCCATGTGCAGCTGGCTTGTAATGTTTGGTGGTGGCATCATTATTGTATACGGTTTTTTGTTTGGGTTGGGAGTGGCTTTAAAATAGCCTTTTTCCAACCAGCTGGTGTAAATTTCACTTTCTCGGGATTTATCGTAGGTTTTTGGTAGGTCTTTCATTATATATTCACTGCCTCTCTTGTTTTTAGGTTACACTGGCCGTGCATTTTCTTCCCGCTTTATCCAACTGCGAATACCACGCCCGGCAAAGGGCTCATCTGCGTATCTTGAAACGATGTGTAAATGCGCATGAAACACACTTTGCCCAGCAGTTTTACCACAGTTCCAGCCAACGCTATATCCATCAGGGTTATATTTTTCATCCAAATAAATTTTTGCTTTATCTATAAGCTGTTTAGTTGCTTCCCATTCTTCACAGCTTAAATCAAATACTGTTACTTTATGCGCCTTGGGAATGACCATACATGATCCAATGAGTATTTTGTGGTGCAATTCTACACAGTAACATAATTCGTTTTCGAAAATAAGCGTTCCACGTTCGTCATCCTTGTAATTGCAAAATTCGCATAGGGTCATTTTAAGCACTCCTCTCGTCAAGTAAATTACTTTTATTTATTATCCACATCAAAATCCCGAAACATTAAGCTAGGCTGGGTTCCGGTATTATTTTGATACTTGCCAGAAATATATGGATCGTATTCGCCCTCTATTGCATGGTAGTAAATTTGGCAAATACCCACCCCCGCATATATGCGCACCGGTTGCACGCAATGTATTTCAAGGGTCCAATAGCCTTTAAATCCAATGTCGCCAAACCCGGCACACACATGCACACTAAGCCCTAGCCGGCCAACGCTGCTGCGCCCTTCCAGCATGGGTACATATTTCTCCGTTTCGGTATATTCGGCGGTTCTACCCAAGTATAATGTGCCTGGCTTAAGCAATAACCCCTCTTCGGGAATTAAAATGGTTTTGGCTTTGTTTTCTAATCGCATATCCAAAATATCATTTTCGTAAACCATTAACTCGTTGTGCAAAGTTAAATTGTAGCTGTTTGGGTTTATGGCTTTTTCGCTAAAAGGCTCGATAATAATTTCCTTGCCCAGTTTTTCTTTTATTGCCTTGCCAGATAAAATCATATAATCATTCCTTGAGCTATTAGATTTAATCTATTATGAATAGTTGAGGATTGGTAGTCAAGTATAATTGCAGTTTCAATCCAGGCGCTTAAGAAAAAAATATGCGTAGAGTCATAATCTTCACTGTTGAGCTACAATAGATAGGTAACAAAAAAAAGAAAGGCTTCCGAGCCGATGTGATAAAATGGAATCACCACAAGACCATTTACACAAAGCAAAGGAAGACTTTCATGGATATAATAACA
>Ga0123355_10001178_pt1 | contig 36302 bp, 27 predicted proteins | sample TergutEmb28metaG_3_FD_89872 | JGI IMG/M metagenome (GOLD analysis project Ga0123355, IMG submission 89872) | Embiratermes neotenicus P1 segment gut microbial communities from Petit-Saut dam, French Guiana - Emb289 P1 | ecosystem: Host-associated > Arthropoda: Insects > Digestive system > Gut ...
CTACAAGAAATAATTTCAGAGCTTGCCATATATCCGACAATTCCGCCTACTCTGTGATTACCGGCTAGGTATCCGCCAACAGAGGTATTTAATATGGTACTTTGCCATGCCGCACCAGCAATACCTCCAACAAAAGCCCTATCCCGCCTAGCCCCATCCTCGTGCAAGGCAACAATGTTTACATTTTCCAATATCAATCCATCAATAAAAGCATTTCTCAAATATGCAAAAAGACCCGCAAAAAAGATACGAATGTCTCCTCCAACAAATGGTATACTATTGTTTATTGTTAGATTACTAATGCTGTATTCATGTGGGTTAATAAAAGCGCCTCTAAACTCTTCTCCTCTTTGATGGCTTCCAATCGGTGTCCAATTTCCCCAATCAGCTAAATCAATGTCAGCTCTAAGCACAAAGCTACCACCTAAATCATTGCCTATGTCCGCAAGGTCCTGTGCTGTCCATATCTCTGTCATGGTTGCCTCATCCAAAACACGAACCTCGCCTATGCGAAATTTTGAGATACTATAATATCTCCTCCCACCAAACCCAACAATTCCTCTGTGAACATGAGCAATAATTTCTGCCCGTCCATTGTTGACGGCAGCAATGACATTTCCTGCAACAGAAACAACATTGTCGTGTGTTTCACTATAAACTATTAGTTCAATCCTTTCAAAATCAAAAGGCAAAAACTGAAAGCGTTCGTGTCGTACTGTATATGTTTCACCAGCATTCAAGACAAGTTGAAATGACCCATATTCAGTGTCGCCCTCATACCACGCAAAAACTGTGTTTACATTATCACAGGCTATAAACGCTCCAACAGCAAGCAACATTGCCAAAGCAGTTATGATCGCCAAGATATTTTTCTTTAATAATTTTTTTGTCATAAATTTTGATCTCCATATTAGTGGATTATTTATATAAAATACAATGCCTCTTGTATCAATATATGATGCTAGTGGTGATATGATATTAAATCCCATAACAATAAAAAAGGCACGGAAATACCACACCATAAAAGTTTAATATAATTAATATAGCACAAGCAAAAATTTGCCTTGAAATGCATAACAAAATTGAGGAATTACTATTCACCTGAATGTCTTCATGACTATTAAGCTGCACAGCTACATTACATGGGATTTTTACTGCCATTTCTACCTTGAACTCCATGCTCTATATGTTTGTTGCTTAATGGATTACTCTTACCATTATAAGATTTTAACATCCAAGATTTTATTTGTCAAGCACTTTTTTTAATTATTTCAAAAAATATTGACAAATATAATCGAGTACATATTTCGTTTTGCATGCACCCATAATCTAACTTTTCGTGTTATAAAACAACAATCGATTTTAGCAAAAAATAAACAAAATATTGTTTTTATTCATTTATAATCATGCTCGGCTTAATAATTATAAACAAATTCCTTGCAGAATGTTGTGGAATTCTACAAGGAGTTTATGATATATATTTTGTCTACTCACTTTATTACACTTCAATCACTATCATATTAACATTGATGCCTATGTTAAACATATATTGCACAAAAATCGTTGCTATCATTTGAGCAATAACTACATCGCTATAAAGCATAACGACTAATTCAAACGAGCTACCATCAGGCATCGTTCTAAAGGCATTGCCTCCAAACACAAAACCGGCTTCATCCAATAGTTCATTAGCGCGGTCAGGATTAAATTGGATCGGCGACCATGACCAATCATTGCAACAACACGGGTCTGATGCCCAAACAACGAAATCACCAAAATAATAATAGAGATTAACAGCATGCTTAATAGCTTGCAGTACGCGAATGTCTTCTATATCCTCTTTCATATTACAACAGCACCCAACAAACAGTCCCCATGACCATAAATTCATTAATTCGTTTGATATGAAATTAGCTATATCCGGTTGTACTATAGAGGATTGATTAAAGAATGCTTTGGCAAGGTGATTATTGCCAAATCTGTCAATCCACACAAACTCCAATGCTTGAAATTTACAATAACTACATTCACAAAAACAGTATTCTTCACACCACCAAAAGCATCCTTGACAATAGCAGTACCCTTGTTGCAGTCTTAAAAGCACCATTCCAATAAACAAATACATTGGGATAGGTTCATAAATTAAATAAAAATTTGTCAGCATTATTTCATCTTGAAAATCTAACCACCAAGGATCTCCAAATAAGGTATTAAAGGATTGTGTTGTGTTAAATATATGTATGTTTTGAAAATCACCGATATACTGTATATTCACATACATAAAACCTGCAATAATCCAATTCTCAAGATTTATAAAGACATGCTGTGTATATGTATCATTATGAAAAGGCATGTTATAGGCATAATAAATATCACGGATGATAAAATCTGTATAATACACCAAACCCTTTTCTGTCATTGAATGCCTTATCCCCCATCGCATCAATTGATCATAATCGCAAATATAAAAAACAGTAAAATTATTGCTTAACGGATTGTCCAAGAATGCAGAAACTATATTATATCCCTTGCGATAATCTGAAGCTATGAAAAACGGAACAGTCCCGTCAGTTGCAAAAGCAGAAGAATGAATAAGCAAGTTATGAGATGACCCAAATTTACTCATTATTATACTTAGATAATCAGCATTCTCCACATACACAACAACACCGTATAAACAGCTACTAATTATACTACTGCAAAACTCTTCTGACAAAGCATTGAATATAACATGCCTAAAACCAAATATTGAAAGCAAATTAATCATTTGCTCACTAACATTGTATCTATCCAGTATCGTAAGCCGATACCATCTCCATACATCATAGCACATATTCGCCGGCGGATTAAGTGCCGGTCCTGTTGCATCCGTAACAAACACATAATTAAATTCTTGCCCGATATAAACCATTAAATGCGCATAATAATGTGGCAACCCCGTTTTTTCATCAAACTTAAACGAATAACACGGCACTACAATCATCCTTAGATTATCGTTTGCGACAAATGCACCTGCATACAACATAACTTGATTATTTTCACCTTCCTCAAACAAAACTACACTCAAATTAACACAACCCCAAAACGCTTCACCCATAATTTCTTCAACACTATTAGGAATCCTTATAACCCTCAAACTATGACAATTACCAAACGCATTATTATAAATCTTCCTCAAACTGTTAGGCAACACTACCTCCCGCAAATTAACAGCATGAGAAAATGTCCCCCGTCTTAAATACTCAATACCGTACGGAATCTCAATCCTTCTCAGAATATAGTTATTTTCAAACGCAAACTCCCCTAAATAATATAGACTGCTCCCGCTGCCAAAATATACTAACTCCAAATGATGACAATTCCTGAACGCCCTTTTCCCTATCCTCTCTACACTGGATGATATAAAAATCCTCGCCAAGCTAGAACCCTCAAACGCACTGCGTTCAATGCTTCTGACACTGCCAGGAATAACAACCTCATGCAAACTATTATTTCCAAAAAACGCAAACATACCTATGGTTTGAACATTAGCATTTTGAGATATTACACCGCTTCTGCCGCCGTGTATCAATGTCATGTCGCTTCGTCTTATCAAATTCCCGCCGTCATTTATGAAATGTGCATTCCCAGTTTCCACCCAAATACTGCTAAGATTATTCGTTCTCGCAAACACTCCGTACCCAATCCTCTCTACAGAAGCAGGTATCGTTATGTGTGATATCGCCGTTCCCATAAAAGCAAAGTGATGGATAAACCTAAGAGAATCCGGCAGGTTGATGTGTGATAGTCCCGGACCCCACCAGTCCGGTCGTCTGTCCCGGATATAGAAGGCGCGTTCGCCGATGCTGACGATGGTGTCCGGAAGGTTTATGGTCGTGATGTTGTGTGCTCCGTAACAGGCACTCTATAAGTGACAGTACCATAATCGTAGTGAATGCGTAAGTATTGGTAAATTGTCCCACCATTATTTAGAATTTGATGAATATCATAAGTCGAATATTGATGGTTGACAACAACTCTATCACCATGCTCATATCCGCCATGGTGAAGATCGTTTGCGTAAGCTTGTCCTGTAATATGGATACCAAGCATCCCTACTATTGCTATCATAAAAAAACCCAATAAAGCAACTACTAAAATCTTTCCATTTGTCAAAAATCTCTTGTTTGTCATGTTGTCTATTCCTTTGTATTTTAATGTACTTATTCCACATTTAATGCGACTACATTTGAAGCGAATAAAATGAGTGAATAGTGATTATGCCATATATGATCATTACGAACACTCCATTCAAAAGCAAAAGCAGCAGTAAAGAATAATTCGTGCGTTCCAATTTCTAAAGTATTTCCAAGTCGCCACGGATCTTCCAATGACCCTCTAAAGTTCCAATTGATTATGGGGTAATCATTCTTAAAAAATATTAACCGAGAATCCGTGCTAATTGAAATATTCCAACCATCTATACGTGGCCAAATTAAAGGACCAACTGAACCATCAATTGCAATATAAATGTCTTCTCCACTTAAATTTCTTAATTTTACATCAATTATAAAATCCTGTCCTTGCGGCAATGTGGGCTCTTTCACAACAATACTAAGTGCAAACCTACCGCACTCACTGAATCCCCATTCTCGTCCCATGTCATCCCATAACTCAACAGAGTTAATTCTCCCCTTAGCCTCAGCTAGAGCAAAATCTACATACCTCTTAGCAGTTGCCGCATTGATAGCCTTAATCCCAGCCTCAAAATAACCCTCAATACGCCCCCAATTTACTACAGTAAAATCATCTGCATCTAAAACATCAACATAATCATTTAATTTCACTACAGCATTTGCCTTATGCTCGTTTAGCTCAGCATAAGCAATTGTATCTACAATATCAATTCTCCCTTTAGCTTCAGCAAGCGCATAATCCACACCTGCCTTGTCGGCTGCCGTATTGATAGCCTTAACTCCAACCTCTAAATACTCCTCAATGCGCTCCCAGTTTGCCAAAGTAAAATCATCAACATCCAAAGCATCAACAAAATCCCCTAGCTTAACTATGGCATTAGCCCTATGCGCATTAAGCTCTGCATAAGGGTCATTAGTAGACGGTTCACAACTTGCCCCTACAAAAGCCAACACAGAAAACAACATAATCAATGCCATTCCTATTACTAAAACTTTCTTTTTCATAAATGATTACCCCTTAATTAGTGATGTTAATATAATTATATGAAACACAGAATATAAAGTATATACTTCAATCATTACAAATTTTAATAATTGAATAAATATATTAAATTATTAAATACTTTAATATATTATATCAAGTACCTAATTAGAAATCAATAAATTAGCAGTGAATTCACAATATTAAATATGTAGTTTTAGTGTATTAATTGTGTAGCTTTTGTGAACAAAACAAAAACAAAATCCTGCATTTCTGTGCAGGATTTTGAAACCTAATATAAATTGTGAGCATACGATAAATTGCTAATTTTATTAAGTTACAACTAAATCGGCTTTTCATCATGTTTAGATGAGCAAGCGGCGGCTGTTAGATGATCAATATAAACCACATAAAAACAAAAAACACATAGCCATAGCTTATGTGGTAAATAAAAACTTTTTTTATTTACCCTAGCTGTCATTATAATATAAAAACTATACTAAAATAGCAAAATATTTCGATTTTATTGACTGTTTTTACTTTCACTTTTAGCAACTTTTTTAACAAATTTTACAAATAATATTAAATTTATTTGACAGCGCAATACATTAAATGTTATATTTTTATTAGTTTTCTTATTTTGGGAGTGTAAATTATTGAAAATGATTTTGCAAAAACTAAATCATAAACTAGCTAACGACCTGCCCATTTCGCCGCCCATTTTAATTGATAGTGATGGTTTTGTAGTGCAAAAATTAAATAACTGTTTTTAAGGGTGCATTATCATTGTGCCTTTTTTTTATTCTTTGCACAGATAGCGAAGAGTAGTCATGATTTCATTTGATTTCATATATTTATACAGGGATGCTTGTATCTTATATAACGCAAAAATAAACTTTTAAGGAGACAAAAATCAATGAAAAAAAACAAACAGGTTGTAATTTTTGCATTAGTAATATTATTTGTGTTTAATGGTGTTTGGCTGATGAGTGGGTGTGAACCAAATCCATCATTTTTTGACCCGAATATAGTAAGCGACTCGATACACGATGGTGCATTTATTAGATATGATGATAATATATTAAACAACATGGATCCAAATGCATTCACAATATATGGGGATCGTGCAGTTTTTCAAGTTGCAGGGGGGTTTACTTTTTTTCGCACAGGCAATTACTATTCAGCCTATCGTGGAGTGAACGAATCCATTCGTTTGTCATTGACAAATGGTATTTTAAGCGTTCGTTTTGATAATGGGCTTCCTCGGAATACTGGCGGGGGTAGTCGAGGTTTTCGTGTTCGTGATTTTCAATTTAAGTTTGATGAAACTATTTTATTTATTGATGAATACCCAATACAACTCCCTGCCCCAGTGAATTTCTCTTTTACTAGTAGCACCAATTCCTTGAATGGCTCGTTGCGGTGGTCTTCAGCTTCAAGTCCTTATGCTATCAGTTCATATTTTGTATCAGGATCAAGAATTGGGGTAAAATATGCCGGAGCAAATAGTTTTACTGAATTTGAATTTAGTAGCGCTATTGTGAGAATGAGTAATTTAGCTTTAACACAAGGAATAAACATTCTTAGAATAAGTTTTCTTGGTGGTGCTTTTCTTATTTATGACAGAATTAGCAATCAAGAGGGGCTTCGTGTTGCTCTGGAGTCTAACCTTACTTATATCAGTATTGTTAAAGACATTGATGGTAATCTTAATATAATCCAATAAATAAAAATTATAAGCAATAGGAGTTTTTTTTATGAAAAAGAAACTATTATTTATGGCAATGATTGCTATATTATGCGTATGTGCAGTGATAACTGTTACGCAAGGAACTAATACTCTCGCATATGCGTATTATGAGCAACACAATTATGTTGTGTCATACGACAAAAATAACTTCTTTGTACTTGACGATAATGCTGATGGTGATGTTGAATACGAATACCCAATCTTTGACTATTGCGAATCTAATAATTGTCAATGCGATTATTGTGTGTATGATTATTATTTGAATGGACCAGATGCTGATCTCACTCATCAAATAATAAGAGGTGCTGACAGGCAAGACAGCGATAGTATAGTAATAGTGCTTATTGGTGATGGATTTGAAACATGGGGAGAATTTATTTATTATGCTAATACTATCATGAACACTATGAAAGTTACTCGTCCTTTTTATCATTTTGATCATTTGTTTAGAGTACATACACTATTTCGTTCTACAGCACCCGGGGAAAGAAGTTATTTTAGAACTGTTAGCTCTTCAGGATATTTAGAAAACAGAGTTAATTTTAGAAAGAGACGCGCTAGGCGAGCGGCAAATGCGGTTGTCTCTCGTAATAATCAACATATAGTACATGTAATTTCAAATGCTAAAGATTTTGGACAAGCTGGAGGCTGTTCAAGTATTGCTTCATATAATAATCAAGTAAATGTTTCAGTTACAACAGTATGGAAAAATAATCCAAACCCTACTGTATGGCAAAATATCTTCTTTCATAAATTAGGACATAGTTTTGGCGGTCTTGATGAAGAGTATAGGACACCACAGGTCACTAACTCAGGAAGTCCGTTTGCTAATGGAGATAGGTCTCCTGTAAAGTGGAGCCATTGGCAAGGCCATAGAAATGTTAACACTAGATTATGGCAACCTCAGTTTGGTAATTCACCCGCATCTCCAACACAAAATACACCAGCAAGCCGATGTATGATGGGCACTTCTGTAGGCAATACTTCTACTTTTACTTTGGAGTTTTGCGGTGTTTGTTCTGCTGAATTGATAAGAAGAATGGCAAAGATTTCAGGTGAGACATTTCATGGGAGTAGCCCTAGAACAAGGGACGATTTGCCCAATATTCCAAACATTACAATTTCTGCAAGAGAGACTAGAATTTTAGATTCCGCATTCCATGGCAACACAAATTTACATACACTCACTATTCATCCGTTAGTTGCAGATATAGGTGAATATGCATTTATAGGCGCAAGTGGACTACGAGTAATTAGAAATTATAGAGCTGTGCCACAGCGAATTAGTCCCCCTCCTAGGAGTACACCAACTGGCTTTACTCCTGACACTACTTTTGGTAGAATTAGTCGCTCTCAAATCACAGTGTATATACCTAGAGGAACAAGGGCGGCTTTTCAGACAGCAGGATGGACAGGCTTTAGAGAACTAGTTGAAATGGATGCTGGTTCTTACACATTCATGGAAGTTGGGCAACACAATACATTCAACAGTATATACCGTTCTGGTGCAGATTATTTTTATCGTTATCGTTCACTTTTTACATGCCGCAATGCGTATATAGCCATTCCTAATATTCTTGCATTCAGAGACATTTTATTCCATAACCGCACTATTACAGGCGCTTTTTTACGATTTAATTTTTCACATAGAGATGCTTTGATTGAGCAAAGTGGCAATCTTAGAGCAGCGGTGATAGAGGCAACTAGCCCAAGTTATATGTATACTGCCCCAATTTTAAGAAGTTTAGATGTCCGTCAGACATCTCGAACAAGCGGGATTGCAACGATTGATATATATGCCCATTTAAGAGCTATGGAATTAGGTGGAAGATTTGGCATAATATCTTTATGGTCTGAGAGAGAGTCGGGATGGCCGTGTGGTTATAGGGTTAATTTTTACAACATAGAATTAATACTACATGATGCGTTGACTGTTACAAACTATAGAACAAGCGACAGTTTCCATATGCATCAACCCAATCAAAGCAGAACAGTAGACGGTCGCCACATAATTTCATGGGATACAAGAATATTTGATGTTATTGTGTATGCTCAGGAAGGAGATTATAGGTATGGTTACAGAAATATGCAACTTGATATGGGATGGAACAGTATTATATTTATGCACCGTTATACTGGCAGAACAACATCGTTTACCATAAATATCAATCGTGTTTGGATAGATTTTGATTGTAGAAGCGACAGTTTTGTATATTCTCTTGAGCGATTTTATCGTGATAGGTTTGGTGAGTTGCCGACACATAATACAAACAATTTTGAGCAACTACCAATTCCCACTAGGGCAGGGTATAGATTTGATGGTTGGTGGACAGCAAGAGGGCGGCAAGGTAGACAAGTTTTTTCTACATCTGTTATTGATAACAGAAATTCTATAGAATTATTTGCACATTGGATATGTAATAATGAAATTTATGTTGACTTTATTAGTGAATGCGATAATGCGATCGCCCCTATCATTGTACACCATGGTAGTTTTTACAGACCTTTACCAAACCCGAGAAAAGAGAATCATATATTTTTAGGATGGTATGATGGATGGTGGCTTGGGGCAGAGCGGATAACTAGTGCCACAATGGTCACAGAGCGTTCAAATCATACTTTATATGCAAGGTGGCAATATATGCCGCCTGTTACTGTCATGTTTAATATTGAATCCTATTCTACCATGCCAATTATAGTTCGTTTCGGTCGTCCTTATGGGAATTTACCCATTGTATTTAAGCAAGGCTTTATATTTAACGGCTGGTGGACATGCCATTACGGCGGCGAGGAGATTACAAGTTGTAGTATTGTTAATATGCCAACAAATCACACTCTATATGCTAGATGGATACAGTCACCAATTGTTATTAGTGATGCACATAAATATATAAATCCTCATGCGTGGAGGGATCTTAGCGATAGATTTGATAGAATTTATTCTATATGGGATATTTGGCAGTGGTTTTGTTGTGGGAGTTGGCATTGTTGGTGTTGTCCTATCAATAATTATTATCGCCATAAGTTTATTGAGGATTTGGCTCAAAGTACGGGTATTATATTTTGGGTAACTATAGAAGAGTTTAATCTTTTGCAAGAAATACGAGATTTAACAGATGCATGGGGCATAGAACCTATTATGGGTCTTATTATAGCTTTAGAAATACCTATTAGTCTTGTTAATGAGTTGACACAGTATAATCCTATTATTGATAGAGATCATTATAGCAAGGGATTTAATATTGCATATGCATACCTTAATTCGTTGATAGAAATGGGAATCATTATGCATTCTAACCAAAATACAATGTTTAAGTTAGCAGAGCCAGCACCTCCTGCTGATCCTGTAATTCCTCCTTCCGAAAATACTATTTGGAATATTTATGGGCAGATTGGATTTTTTCCTATCATTGCTCCTTATAATTATAGACACAATATACTGTTTTTAAGGGGCATGTCGGATGTGTTGGGTGTTCCTGTTAGAATATTCACCTACTCCTATGAACTTAGTTATATATTTAGTTTGTTAAAAGCTCACAACATATTCCTAGAGCATTGGCTTATCGTTAATTTATACAATATTATAACAGTAGAGGATTGGTTAGCTCTTGGCTTCTTCCCTAACTTTGATATGTATTTTAATCACTTTAATCAGACATTAGATTTATCGACTTTCTTTTTCTTTGACTATAATAAAGAGTTTTTGTTGGAGCAAATGCAATTAACTCAAAACCTCTTTTTAATTCAAGATAAAGTTAATTTCACTTTATATATAGCACTGTATTTTGAAAAAGGTCGAATGCCACCTTTTTATGAATGGGTTTTTGATGCTTTGGCTAAATGGGAAGAGCTAGGTATTGAGCCAGAACTATTTTGTCGGTGGCGATATTGTTGGAAGTATGAATTAAATTATGATATAATTTTTGCTGACTGGGAAGTCTATTGGCATATGTGGTTTGGAAGTAATGATAATATTTTCTTAGTGGAGATTATTGTTGCTAGATTTTATATTTGTTGTTGCGGTTAATGAGGCTTTTTCTATAGTCCGACAACTGTTGTCAAGAATTATTCGCTAGTATATATTAATATAGCAATAACGACTCTATAAAATTCCTCTTTTATTTTGTTTATCCAGTCATAAAATCAAAAATTGCTTATCAAGAAGAAAAAACCACCTACATATAGTGCCTAAGTTCTTTAAATGCTAATGGAAACTTTTTTACCCTCTCCTCAATGCTTAATGGAATCCATGCATCCTGACCTAAATATTTACCAATTAACTTTAACATAACATTATTTTCAACAATGTTTTCTGCTTTTATCTGATATTCAGCTATAGTATGAATTGCATCAGAGTCATCAAATATTATTTTATTCTCTAAATAAGATTTGCCACATGAAAAATGACAATATCTCCTATCGTCAAAGTTTTTAAAATTGAAAGCCTTTAAAAACTTTTTAAAAGATGATATATAAGAACAATACCTTACACTAGTATCAGCAGCTTGAGCATTCATTTCCTCTTTTGAATTTTCAAACGATTTTTTATCCGTCCATAAGTTAATTAGCTTCGCTTCATAAGCAAATTCGGGTGGCATTTCCTCTGTCTCATAATCATATTCATAAAAATTCTTAAAAAAGCTCAAGTGAAAGTCAGACATATCATCCGAATGGTTTGACAATGATAACAAACGCTTGGGTGTAGCATATTCAAAAGGAAAAGTATTTACCATGCCACCACTTTTGACAAAAACATTCAAATAATTTTTTATATTTAAATGCAATAAAAACGGCACACTCATCAGCGTAAAACCTTTTTCACATTCAATAATACGATACATAAAGCGACTTTTAAGCCATAACAGTTCAAAAGAATCATAACTATTTTCTGACTCTCTAGGACTATTTTTACCATTAAATGTTAAAAGTTTAGCTAAAAAATATTTATACGCCTCTATAATAAAATTTTTCTCATCTGGAAATTGTAGAAGTGTTGACCTTGATAAATTTATGTCTAATTTATTTTGCTTATCAACTATTGATAAATATGGTGAATCTATAGACATTCCATATTCTAATCCAATAATGCGCGGGCTATATGGAATTAAAATACCATTACTAAACACTTCACCTTTACTGAATAATTTGTCATTATCTTTGTATGTCCATTTGAAACTGTCAAATTTTGAACTTGAAAAACTATACCACTTTTTAGCGCAAGTTTTTTCTTGATTTGGTACCGTATAATCAATTGTATATATTGTTTCTCCATCAATTATATAATTCACTTTAGGTTCTTCAAAAGCAAACCATTCAAACCAATCAACTATTTTGTCCTCATGAAATTCTCTATATTCCAAACCTTTATAAATTTTACAACTTCGTATGAATTCAGATACCATTTTATCGCTTAGGTCAATACTAATTGTAGTCCCTGCATCACATTTATCTTCACTAATTCTCTCTACTTCAATGTTATTTTGCTCCAATTCCATTTAAAATTGAAAACCCAATTTTTCACCTAATCGCCTAGTTTTTATCATTACTGTTGAACCAATTAAAAAACTCGTCAACACACCAATACCAAATTTACCAGTTCTCGCGATTCTTGACTTTTTATTTTCATCAATAAATTTTTTTGCCCAAGCATCACTATAGCGATATGAAGATCCAACTGAAAGAAAATAATTCAATATAATATCTTTATTCATGCCTATTCCATTATCTTCAATTATAAGTAGTTTCTTCTGTGAATCAATAATTATGTTAACATTTCCGGAATACTCATTTAACTCTAAATACTTTCTTTCGTTGCATGCATCTACAGCATTTTGAAGTAATTCTCGAACTCCAAAACTTGGATTTTCACCATACAGTGGTTGAATTAATAATTTGACAATATCCGGATTTACTTTTAATTTTACTTCATTAGTAACAAATATTTTTTCGAGTTCTTTTCTTCTTGCTTCTTTTAGTATGTCTATTTCTATACGATGTATTGATAAAGAATAAGCCCGCCTGTATTTGAGGCAGCTACTCTTATTGTTGCACTACTTTGAACATTGATTACATAGCTCCTTGCCATTGACCCAACAACACTGCCTGTATTCTCCCAACCTTTAACAAAACTATCTTCAATGCGTAAATTCTGAACAACACCCCAAACCATATGTCCAAAAAGACCACGACCTCCGTACCCAATCGTTACCATACCTCTTATAGCATGTCCATCACCGTCAAACATCCCACGAAACGGATTGTTTTGAGTACCGATAGACCACCACATATTCAATCCAAATGAATCAATTGCCTCTGCCACACGCCACCATGCACCAACCAACTCCCAGTTAAGAGAAAGCATACTTTCCCACCCTTCCGAATTTATGTCATTAAGATAAATGTCTTTGGTTAAAATAAAACTAGACCCTGATAATACCAAATTGCCAGCATTAACCTGTTGTGCTAAAAATGCCAACTCAGAGCTATGCGAAATTCGCCAAGGATTATATGCTGTCCCATTTCCTGCGTTATTCATCCTAAAATCCGTTAATGTATACCCATCCCAAATAGGCGAATTTGATGCCCACACGGCTGTAAGCGTAATATTTGAAACAATCGGGGTGCTAAAACAAAATGGTAATCCCTCAATGTTGCATATCCAATTCATAAATGTATGCAAAGCTTTAGTAGGTAAAGGTGGTGACACGATAGTAGCGCCATGCGAAACCTGTCGTGCAACAAAGTCATCCTCTGCACCTATTCCTCCAGCTAAATCAAACGAAACCGTGTGCAACCTTGCCCACCTTGCGTGTAGAACAACATAAGGATTATCACAGACAAGCCTATTATCTAATATTCTTATTCCGTCAACTTCACTAGACCACCAACCACGAAACACATAGTTCGGTTTAGACGGTGTAGGCAACCACCTATTCTGTGAATTCCCAAAAGTCTGTCCATATATTATCGTCCTTGGTGCAACAGAATTGCCACCATGCGTATCAAAACTAATACTGGTTGTCCATCTAGCATAAATATTGTGGTCTGTTGCTCTATTTAAAACAGTGTAGCTTCTAATCTCAGAACCACCAGCCGTACTTGTCCACCACCCAGCAAACTCAAACACTGTGTCATTGCCATTCACTATAGCCAACTCACCATGTTCTTGCCCAAATGTAACAACTGTTGATTCAATATTTGGAATGCCTATAGCTGTAACAAAACTAATAATGTAATCGTTTGCCGCCCATCTTGCATATAAACTAAAATCCTCCTTTACAAGAATATTTCTCCAATCAAACAACTGATCATCCTCTATCGACAATGCCCACCCTGCAAGTGTATACCCAACCCTAACAGGCTCAGGCATTATAGCTAAATCCCCATGCCGTACAGCTCTCAAAACAGAACTTCCAGTACCGCCTTGCAAGTCAAATTCAATAAACCTCCATTCTAATGGCGTAAACCCATCATCAGCATAACTCCAAAACCTGCCTATCTGATTAGGATTGTATGAGTGAAATAATACAGTAGCATTTGAAAGTACAGAGCGATTACTAACACACCACCTTAGTACATCATTAAATATACTAAGTGCATTATTCCATGCCCACTCTTCTCCTCCAAAGTATACTTTTTCTATACCACTCCCTATAAATGCATTATTACCGATACCTCTCAAACTTGCAGGCAATGTTATACTCCTTAAATTTCTAAGCCCTCTGCCTCTAACATAATCCCCCGCAAATGCTAATGCACCTATGTATTCAAGCACACTCCCTTGTTCAAAATTAAGAGCGACAATGTTGATGCCGCCTACTAATGCGCTCGATGACTGAGGCACGGAATTGAAAAACAACATTGATGGAATCCGGGTTACATTAGCACCGATATTGACAGTTATACCAGGTCCACCCAGCAATGATCCTGCCATATAAAATATATTGTCAAAAACTGCTATATTAGGCATCATGGTTGCATTGAAATTGATGGTTTCAAGTCGCGAAGTTTGCGCAAAAGCACGAGCGCCGATATGCGTCACATTAGACGGTATTTCTATACTTCTGACACCAGAGCTCTCAAATGCTCCCTCGCCTATAGTTTGTAATTGGCTATCAAAGCCAAAAGTAACACCATTCATTAACGAAGTCCCGTCAAATGCTCTGTACCCAATATTTATCACAGAAGCAGGTATATTGATTGAAATTAAACCCGTGTTGGCAAATGTTCTACCACCGATGCTGATTAATCTGCCGGACAGTCTTACACTAGTTAAGCTTCTGATGTTTTCAAACGCAGATTCACCAATGTGCATAACAGAATCCGGAATAACAATGCTTGAGAGCGATCTCGGTTGAGATGACGAAGTTGAAGTGCTCCTAGTCTGCAGTTCGTTTATGATGTTATCATAATCTAGGTAAATATTAGTGCGTTCTGTTACCTCTTCTACAGTTTTTATAGATATAGCCAAACGGAGAAAGTCAAAGACGAAAATTGCCTCAAAGGTTTCTGATGCGAAGTTTTGAATAAAATCATAACCAAATATTGTGCGGGACTCTGTAAAAGAACGCACAATATTATCTTCCCTGTTTTCAATAAACCGAAACACAGGATTAATATACGACACCGTCCAGTCATCGTATGTAAGCGCTGTATCTTCATTTAAGCCTTGAATAACACGGGGATCAATTTGAATACCTAACTGTTGATACAACTGCCCGATAACAGTCGGCGCTTCTTCTGCATCAGCTCCGCAATAATCTGTATCGTATGGATTAGCCGGGTCAAAGAACTTATATACCCGCTCCTCCATAAAAAAGCCTCTGTCGTTTAATCTAACTTGCAACGACTTTGCTGTAACAGCTTTATAGCTATCTAGCCCATCCTCAGTATCATTGACCTCCATGATTTTAAAATATCCTATGCTGTCTATTAGAATTAACCGTTGCGTCTCCACTCTAGTATAATGAGTATACTTAATTCGCCGTCCTTTAGAGTTAGTCGTGTGCGAAGGCACCTCAAAGGTTAATTCGGATAAATCATTAAAGCGTAAGGTTAAATGTGCGTTTTTAGTATCAAGTACAGCAATCTTTCTCTTATCCGGATTACACAATATAAACTCAGGGTCTTTTAAGTTCTTAAAATGGTCATATGAAAAATTGATACAATCACCTCCCTCTCAAATCAAAAAACAGCACCCGTCAGATGCTGTTTTTGTCTTAAAATTTAATGTTAGAATTTAACGCCTTGCTTAACTAAGTATTCTTTAATTTTCTCAAGAAAAAATTCTGCATTTTCTACTTGCTCAAGCACTTCTTTTTTTGAAACAATAAAGAAATCCTCATAGTCCGCTTGACCTCGCAATTGAAATAAATGGGTCACTATTTTTGAGAGGCGCTTACTGGCTTCTCCAAATTTTTCAGGCTTTATATAAACTAAGGTAAAATAAGAAATGACTCCTGAATGTTTCTTAAAATCCAACTCTTCAAGTGCCAAAATGCTGCGCATCGCATGGAAAACCGCATAATATGAGCGTCCTGCTGAATTTCTATAATTCTCATCCTTTAGTAAAATTTTTGCTGCCCTTAAACTGTCATCCGCACTTTCAAAGCGATGTTTTGCTAAATCTAAATTATGCTGCATAAATTCTCACTCCCTCATTCACTACATTTCTATAAAACGGTAAAATTGGCAAACGCTCTTCAAATAAAGATTTATTATTAATTAATATGCAAACTACTTCACCTGTTTCAATACATATATCACTAGAAATTTCACTCAGCATTTTACCTAACTCATATAACTCACTTTCTTTTACATCAGCTAAAACCATAATGTCAATATCTGATTCATCGTCAAAATCACCTCTTGCATACGAGCCGTATAGAATAACCTCACGCAAGCGATTACCTAAAATCTCCTGAGCTTTTGTAGCGACTTCTTTGGTTATTTTTTCAAGTAATACTGGACTACACATAGCGAAACCTCCTAATGAATTGAATATATATTAGCACTAAATTAAACTGATGTCAAACTTTTAAGACTTGTTTTTATTATTATATGCGATTTTGAGGCTAAAATCCTATTTTAACCAGCGTTGGCCATTCAATAGTGCAGATACCGTTGATGCGTATTAGCAGTTCATTAGAACCACGCACTAGCCTAAGTCAAACGGTGTAATGGCTAAGCCCACGCCGCTACCAATATTCCCCGCCATCATACGATAATATTTTTCGGCATCCGTAAATTCCATTTTAGGATTTCCGTCTTTGTCTGTAGGAATTTTGCCTGCAATCATCTTGTAGTTTTCTTGGTCATCAGCCACATCGCCTCTAGCCTCAGCGTCCGCTATTTTATATAGCTTTGGCATAATGGACGCAAACGGCGGTATAGAATAATGCACAATACTTGAATCTGCCTTTAAGCAAATAGATATATCCGGCGGCACTTCCTGCCAGCTTGATGCACCCTGTACTTGAGATGCGGTATGCATAACTTTGAATGCAGGCGGAAACTTATCTAGCTCTTCCTCCTTGATTTTACTCATGTCCACTGTATACAAAAAAACCCCGTCTTGAATAAACGAGATTTTACAAATATCCGGATTTATTTTTTGTACGAATGACGAGTCTTTATCAAACCAACGCACTCCAAAGAATACTCCTTCTCTTAAAGCAACAAGCGTTACCATACGCATCATGTCAGGAACATTCATTACTTCCAGCATATTGCAAGCCTTGTAGAAGTTGCGTTTGAATGATTCTTTGTCTTTATCGCCTTCAGTACCCCCAAACTTAACAGGAGAAATAACATAACGCCACATAAGTAGTCCCGAAAAATATTGTAATAACCTTTTGTAATGACTTGACGCTAGATACATAAAGATTGAGGCATTGCGTAAATTCCTTTCGTTAAGCGCAGGATTTTGAAGCCAGTTGGTTATTTGCTCACGGCTATATTTTGTAAAAGTTGCATTGTTACCGCTAGAGGGCTGATTGGGATTAAACAGCATTTGTCTTGCCATCTCTTTTGCAAACGCAATGCGAATACTCTCATCCTTAAGAGACTCATTAAACATCCTATCTAGTTTATCTACAGCCGCCAGTTCTTTCTTTGTAGCCAAATAATTGCCTCCTTGTAATAAATTTTCTCTAATTAGCTATTCTATTACCTTTTCCCTATCATTATTTGAAATAAGACAAAGTTTTTAAGCTTCTTATTTCATTTTCGCTTGCCAAACTGAAATAAGTAGTTTATAATATTTCTTGTATTTCACTTTCAGGAGTTTTTAATATGCGTAGTGGCACCTATAAAACTAATTTAAAAGGCGAAGCGGCTTACAAATCTTTTGTACCGACTCCGCTCCCGCCTAATCCACCGTTATCTCTAGACAATGAAGCAGTTGAGTTGCTGGTTAAAGCCAACAGCAAACTTGCAGTGCTCAACAAGATGACTGATTTAATTCCCAACATAAACCTTTTCATTTCGATGTATGTTAGGAAAGAAGCTCTTATGTCTTCCCAAATTGAAGGAACGCAAGCCACTTTAGATGACATTCTTGACCCTTTAGTGGACGAAAATACTAATCGCAATGTAGCAGAGGTTATCAATTACATTAAGGCTATTGAATTTTCAATCAACCGGTTAGGCGAGCTTCCTCTGTGTAATCGTCTTATTCGTGAAGCTCATGCTATTCTGATGACAGATATGCGAGGACAAGAGAAAAACCCGGGAGAATTTCGCCTTTCTCAAAATTGGATTGGCGGTGTTGGCAGCTCTCTGAAGAACGCCCGCTTTATTCCGCCTAATACCGAAGATATGAGTGATGCTATTAGCGAACTTGAGAAATATTTAAATTCTGATGATTCTACAGACATACTTATTCAATCCGGTCTTATTCACTATCAGTTTGAAACTATTCACCCTTTTCTTGACGGAAACGGTCGTATCGGCAGACTGCTGATTACTCTCTTTTTAATGCAAAAGGGAGTCTTGAAAAGTCCCGCTCTATATATTTCCTACTTTCTAAAGAAAAACCGTATTGAGTATTATGACCGTCTAACGGAAGTCAGGCGTACTGGCGATTACGAACAATGGATTAAGTTTTACCTTAACGCTATTTTTGAATCAACCGAAGATGCTGTTTCCGCCATTGAAAAATTAACCGCTCTTAGAGACAAAAACACTGCTCTTATAAAAGCTACTGGCAGATCTTCCGCAAAATTATTACGCATCCTTACCTACTTAGAAGAAAATCCAATAATAGAAATATCTAAAACAGCTTCTGCTCTAAACTTAAGCTTTAATTCAACATCTGCGGCTATAACTAAACTATGCGATATGAATATCTTAACCCAATCATCCGGTAATCGCCGTAACCGTGTTTTTTCTTACGAGGCATATCTTGAAATCCTACGGGACGGTACCTAATCTAATGTTTTATGAGTGGTTATCAATTTGATAACCAACCTCATTGCATATTTGACCGTATTTTTGGCGGAACAAATTTAAGAACAAATTCCTTCATCGGCATATTCTGCTTTGCACTTAACTCTCGCTCAAGTTCCTTTGCAACAAAAATGCTGTACGATAAACTTGAATACCTATCCTTACGCCCGCCAGCCTTTTCTTTAACCTTAATGACATTGTTTTTTATTTCGCACTCAAGATTTACTAATTCTTGGACCAACAATGTTGTATTGATGTAAGGCAACTGCAAATTAATCTTATCCGCCGGAGATAAATTCCTATACCAAGCAAATTGCATTAACGCTTCCTCACCGTCATATTCGCTTACTAGAAACCTTACAGCACCTTGCCTGAGTGACTCTCTTAAGACACTGGCACATCTGGAATTAAACTCACTTGAAGCATGAACAGCCCAAATCTTTTTAGGAGCATCTTTGACAACACACCGCTTTGCAATATCTTCATTGTTATAGCAAGACAATGCACCATATGTCTCACCGGTAGAAGCATCATAAATGTCTGCCATTATAGCATCGGCTACACCTAATCCTAAACCTTTACAATCTAGAACTAGATAATCACAATCGTATTCAGAAAATAATCTACGGATATTAAGAGCTTGAGCATCGGTTCTTAACCCTTCATTATTCTCAAGATAAACGATATTAGATATATACTTTCCACTGTTGGTGCGCAGCATCTGGTTTATAAAAATACTAGTGGCATCGTTTTTGTGTTTGCTTGTTGCCATCAAAGCAATGTCGGCAGAAATAATCCTAATCTCGCCCGGTTGCTTTTCAGGAATATACAGCTTTTTATCCGCCGCCTTAAAATCACTTCGTTTAGGGTAAAATGGGTACTTGATACGCCTGTTTTTATCTATCTCATTAAAAGCAAATAATCCGCCTTCTCCCTTACCAAAAAACAACGCTTCCATCTCCATCTGAAATGATACAGCATTAAAATCACTCTCCAACATATCATCCTCTACTCTAGCTTTGTCTAATAAATCCTCAGCGATCGCCAACTGATACGGCATTGCACAGCAAAAGTGGCTAGCACCAAAAGCAAAGAGCCGTTAAAAAAAGAGCACCGTTGGCGCATTTTCGATACTGTCGGCAAAAAGCTACATCTGCCCTACAATTTGGGAGCCCACACCATGCGGCACAGTTTCCAAAGCATAGTTGCCTCGGTTGACAAAACCAAGATAGATATGAACTTTATAACAAAGGCTCAATATATGCTGAACCATACCGACCAACGAACTACGATGCGATATCTAAAAGTCTTTGAGCAAATCAGCGACAAAGCCCGCATTGCGGTAAGCGAATTCATATTAGGTCGAACAGATGTTAACAAGCTTATTCCTATCATTTATGACGACCGCCACTCGCTAGACGATATCATGGCGAAACTAGAAGAACTTAAAGATAAGTTAACAGATTAAATTTGAATTGATTCACAAAAGACAGAAAACAAGATGCTTTTGAGGTTTTATGAAAAAGAAAACTGTCTGCTTGGACGCTGCACTTTTTACAATAAATGAGGTCGCTATTATTCTTAAGACCAATAGTGACTATGTGCACAAACTTAGAAAAACTGGCCTATTGAAGTTTTTGAAGGTAGGTAATTATAAGGTGCGCAAAGAAACCTTAATTGAGTTCTTGAAAAAATATGAGGGCTTTGATTTAACCAACCCTCATCAAATAATTCCTTTAGAGGAAAATACAATAAATCAGATAACGGAGACAAACAATGGCTAAAATGAACATGAAAAAAACTAATTGGACAGGACAATCTTTAGCAATGGATACTACTGTTAAAGATCGCTTAGTTAAGCATCATACGCATAAGCTGCGTGTTGAAAATCACATTGATGAAGAATATGGACGATTAGTTTATGACCTATTTTGTGACGAATGCAATGAAAGATTACTATCGGCAACCGAGGGCGACCTAGCTTTCAATATGCTAAGACATATACATATTGCAATAAAAGATGGTCTTGAAATAATAGCAAGGAGTACCCTTTCTTATTGTTTCATTGGCTATTATGAAGAAGGAACTTTCAAGGAGATAACCCGTTCAAGAATCTCTACTAAAAGCAATTGGAAGCACTCAAGTATTAAGCCTGAAAAAATCAAAAAGCACTTTAGGCACAACCTCATTATAACGACATTGATTGATGAGGAGACTGGGTGCTTAGGCTTTTCGCTGCGATGCTTGGACTGCTTTGAAGAAATTCTAACTTCATACGAGGGAATGATAGACTTCACGATGCTAAGATTTTTATACCAACAAAGCAAAAAAGGAAACAAGACTTCATTCGGACAACTACATGGAATGTACGGCACAGTAGGCTTTATTAGGGATGAGCAATATCACGAGGTAGCCAGGTCTACTCGCATATACTAGAAAAATTATTCACAAAATTTTAACAAGGAGGTTAAGCATGAAAATTTTCAAAAGAGGTCCGTCATGGACTTATAGGTTTGATACTGCCAAGATAGGCGGAAAAAGACGATATGAGCAAAAAGGCGGCTTTAAGAACAGAAAGGAAGCAGAGCTTGCAAGTGCAAAAGCATTTGAAGAATATTCTAGAGCAGGCACAGTATTTAAACCGTCTGAAATGTCTGTTAAAGATTTTTTTGAATTGTGGATGAAAGAATATTGTCAGATCAATTTGAAAAAAACTACGATTAGGCGTTATAAAGAAGATTTAAAGCACCATATATTCCCTACCATAGGCAAGTATAAAATCTGCCATATTACTCCGTCTATTATCCAAAAGCTTATCAACGATATGTTTAATGCCGGGTACGCAAGAGAAACGATTAGCGGAGTTAAGGGAGTGCTTTCTGGCGGATTAAATTATGCTGTTGAACCTCTTAGACTAATTCCGTTTAGCCCTGTAAAATCTACTAGACTCCCCTCGCCTAGAGCTGTGCCAAAGGTGCTTCCTAAAAAGAGAGTGCGTATGCCTGTGTCTGACGAGAGGTTGGCTGTAATCTGGGAGAGGTTTCCCGAAGGTCATGTTGCACACATTCCGCTAAAACTTGGCATTCATGCAGGACTTAGGCGGGGTGAAGTTTTTGGCTTGCAATGGAGTGATGTAAATTTAGACGAGGGCTATATTGCAATAAATAATCAAGCGCAATACTGTGATGAAAATAAGTGCTGGGAGATTGTGCCGCCTAAGTATGATTCCATCAGAACAGTTTACATTGACTCAGGATTGCTAGAATTACTAAGACGAACTAAACTCAAGCAAGAAATAAACAGAGCAGAATATAGGGAGTTCTACACTCGCTATTATCTGGGCGAACGCAATGAAATTACTAAATCACCCAATGAAACGGAAGTGTTCTTTGTCAATGTACGAGAGGATGGCTCATATATAAACTATACTGTTTTGACATACACAACCTATACTATCAAGCATCATTTAGGCTTTAAGGAGTTTGATTTCCACTCTACAAGACATACGCACTCTACTGACCTTTATGTTGCCGGTGCATCGTTTCTAGATATAAAAGAGCGGCTTGGACATTGCGATTTAAGCACCACATTAAAGTATACCCACAACGATGATAGACTAAGAGAGCGTACAAAAAAACTGGTCGAAAAAATCTATGGTGACGGCGAATCGGAAAGTGAGCCAGAAATAGCAATGTCCCCCACTGAACAAAATGGGGGACAATCGGGGGACATTGAGGGTCAAGGAGGCAATATCATCTATCCAAATTGGGGAAATAAGCGTTATTATTCGTGATTTTGCCCTGTTTTAAGCCCTTTTTAGGCAAAAATAGTTTTTAATAAAAACTATTTAGCCTATACCCTCTATGATTATTAGCTTCATATAGTTTAATCCTTTATTATCATTTTATAACACCTGTATAGGCACTTTTTAGCTTATTTTTAACACTTTACTCCATTTTCTATCACTCATAAATCACTCATAAAACGAGGGACAAAGAGTTGACCAATAAAATCACTCATTAGACCTGCACCGTTTCCAAATTTACCCTGCCAATGCTTGACCACATATCCCGACATTCTACCATTTTCAATCGAACAATGCAACTAAAAAATATATACTTTAAAAAATTCTAATTTCTCGCCTTAACAAAACGCTTTTTAATTACTGTAAACCAGACAATAAGCCATAACCCTGCCCCTATTGCGAGTCCGCCCAAAACCCACCACCACCAAGAAATAATAGTTCCATGCGATATAACCTCCCATTTAGCATATAAATCAATGTCTCTGTTAATTACAAAGGTCGTTACTTCATTGCCGTAGGCATCAAACCAACCTATAAATGTATAACCCTCTCGTGTTGCTTTCGTTAAATTAATTTGAGTGCCGGCATTAGCTACAGCAGCATTTTTATGCACTCCGTTATGCAGATTATTAAAGGTTATATTATACTGTGTCGAGGTTTCAGCTTTCCAAACAGCATGAAGTGTCAAGCCGCCTGCAGGCATGGTTGACGGAAAAACTGCCGCTATACCATCCTCGATTAAAGACCAATGCCTGAATATATAACCTGTTTTCGCAGGATTAGGCGGTTCCGATAGTGATACACCAAAGTTAGCTGTTATTGTCTCTACAGGCGTTCCGCCGTGTGTATTAAAGATTATACTGTATGTCCTCAACCTAGTAAATGCCTCTATGTCAGTTGCCTCTGTTATAGTCTGACCATTAGCTGCAACTCCGCCTATGCGCCACTCGACAAACTCATGTCCTTCCGGCAGCCATGCGGCAAGAATTGCCGGTGCATTCAGACTGTTTACCAAAGTCCCCCAGTCTACATTGTTTATCGTTTCTCTTACTGCTCCGTTTACTGTAAAAGTCACTGTGTAAGTCCTTAGTCTCGTAAGTGCAACTATATTCGTTGCCTCTGTTATAGTCTGACCGTTAATTGCAACTCCGCCTATACGCCACTCAACAAATTCATGCCCCTCAGGCAGCCATGCAACAAGTACTATCGGAGGAATAAGGCTATTAACTAATGTATCCCTGTTTACATTATTTATCGTTTCTCTAACTATTCCGTTTACCGTAAAGGTCACCGTGTAGGTCCGTATATTCCATCTAGCGTATACTATTTGATTGCCCGTTGTTCCCGCAGCAATTGATGTTATTTGAGTACCCCAGTTGCCGCTTATTGTTCCGTCATGTGTCCACCATCCGCCAAAGGTATGACTTAGCCTATCGCCGGCAACAAGCAAAGTATACGGCAAAACACCCGCCCAAAATTCCGCGTCGTTATCATGCTCGGATGCCAATACATTTCTAAACTCAATCGTATAAATTCTATCCCAGCGTGCATAAAACACCTGATTTTCACTTATTTGACCTTCGCCTGTACCGGGTGTAATTTGTATTATCCGTGTGCCTGCACCTTGTGATGTCGTCCACCAACCTGCAAAAACATATCCGTTGCGGTTCGTCGTAGGGTTACTAAGTGTAATAACCGGTGTTGATATTATAAAAATTTCAGGATTTGTGTGTGTTGTGTCATGCAAATCATTATAAGTGATAGTAAAAGGCTGGCTGACTACTACGATATTTAAATTGTGTCCGACCAAACTCAAATCCAAAACAACCGTATGACCGCCTAGTGCACCACGCTCCCATACTGCCGAATTGTTATTTAATATTCCGGTCGTATCTGCTCCTGCAATGCTTTGTCCGTTGATTATAATATCAGTGATTATGCCAGAATGCAATGTTATCCTTGCGCTTCCTGCCCAATAAAGTTCAAACTGAAGATTCTCCGTTCCGGACCCAGTTGCACCCGCAAAATCGGTGCTTGATGCACCGCCGCTATGAGTAACTGTAATCTGAGGAGTCCTCACTACTCCCCAAACTACAACATTCCAAGTATCTCCGGTATTAAAGTATTGGTGCGGTATCGCATTAGACGCCCAGCCGGAAGTGTCGGCTCCGTCCTCAACAAAAATTTGCGCAACAGTATGTGTGGTAAAACCGCTCCAAGTCCGCAAAAATGCTTCAGGTCCGATAGTTGTTATCGTGTTTGGCATAGTAACCGTCTCCAAACTGAAATTTGAAGCGAAGGCTCTTCTCCCTATACTTCTGACACTGTTAGACAAACCGATATATCTTAGTGAGTTGTTTTGAAATGCCCCCTCAGCTATATCTAAAAGTGACAACCCCTGAGGGTGAGGATCAACTGTCACGATACGGATGTTGTTATCATTAAACGCATGTTGCCCGATATAAATCACATCGGCACTGATACGAACGGTTTCTATCCCGAAGTTCTGACCGTATGGAGGTGCTTGAGTTGGATTTTGGTTGCCTTGCCATCTGCCGTCAAACGCACGCTCTTCTATAGTTGCAACTCCGCTGCCGATAATTACATTACGCAGATATTGATTATGAGAAAAAGGTCCCCAACCCGTACCAGACTCTCCTATGGTTAAGTCTGTTCCCGAGACATATAAGTCAACAAACCTATTGTTTCTAAAGGTTTCGTCGGGAATAAGCCGCAATCCGCTGCCGATTGTAAAAGAGGTTAAATAACCGTCCATAAATGAAGCTCTGCCTATCACCGTCACACTATCAGGAATATGAACCGTTTCAAATCTATTACCCTGAAAAGCATTGCTGCCAATACTATCAAGATTTTGCGGCAAGTCAAGCGATTGCAACCGATTAGTTCTAAAAGCATTGTTTCCGATAGTTAGTAATTCACTTGCGGCATCTCCCTCAAAAACAACTTCAATAAGCCCCGCATTTCTAAACAAATCATTAGTAATATCTGTTACCCAAGGTCTAATCTTAGCAATGTTTAAATAATTATCCGCAAAAACACTGCGTTGAGCAACAGTAGTGCCGGTAAGAATTATGTCGCTTTGGATTGTAACAGAGGTTGTTTGACTGTAGTCAAAAGCATTTCTAAAGACCTCGTTGCCCATAGTCATAAGGCTTTGCGGAAGTTCAAGCGTTACTAACAAATTATCTCTAAAACCATTTGCTAAAATTGATGTCAAACCGCTTGCGATACCGAATGTAACATCGGTCAACCCTGCATTCCTAAATGCATCATTCTGTATTTCTATGACACTATCCGGAATAGCTATACTCGCAATTTGATTGTTTCTAAATGTTTCTGTCGGAATAACAGTTATACCGCCTCCAAGCATAACATTATTCAACTCATTATCCATGAAGACTCTAATTCCAAAATTGGTTACACTGCCGGGGATTGATGCGGATGCTGTTTTAGTATGGTCAAAAGCATTTCTGAATGCGTCATTTCCGATGTCTTGAAGATTAAGCGGCAAGTCAAGCGTTGTCAGCATATTATACCTAAATGCATTTACCCCGATTGTCAACAAGTCTGTACCTTCAAAAACAAGCTCTTTAATTCCCGCAAGCCTAAATAAATCCTGCGAAATATTTGTTACTTCGGATTTAACCGTAACTTTGTTCAAATTATTATTTTGAAAAATGCTGCGATTAGCAACAGAGGTGCCGGTAAGTGTTATGTCACTTTGTATTATTACGGAAGTTGTCGGATCATAGTCGTCAAACGCATTATTGAAAGCGCTGTTTCCTACCGTCATAAGACTTGCAGGAAGCACAAGATCTATCATGCGGTTATCCCGAAAGGTATCGTTTCCTAGTGCAGTCAAACCATTTCCGAAAGTAATCTCTGTTATTCCGGAATTTCTAAAGGCAGAGTTTCCTATACTTGCAACGGTATCGGGAATAACGACAATACTGCCGCTTGGATTAGGAATAATTGTCGAAAGATTTTCAAATGTATTAGCACCGATAGCTGTCACGCCTGACTCAATTGTAATAAAATTTAAATTGTTATTCTGAAATACTCTAGTACCTATAGTTTGTATATTGCTGGGAACCGTGAGTGATGTAGTTAAACTATGGTCAAAAGCGTTGTTAAACGCATCAGTCCCGAGACTTGTCAAGTATTTAGATAATTCAACCGATGTTAGTGAGTTATTGGCAAAAATACCTGCACCTGTCATGGTTATAACAGAATCAGGGACAATAAGATTCCCTGATAAATTGTTGTTATTAAAGGCATTAGCTCCGATTATCATAACTCCGTCCGGAATAACGATAGATTTTAGTAAATTATCCCGAAATGCGTCAGCTCCGATATTCGTAAGAGTATTTGGAAACTCAATCTCTGTCAAATTGTTATCTCTAAATACATTAGCAAGAAGAATCGGTATATTCTGCGGCAAGATTGCTTCTTCAATTATATTACCTCTAAAGGCACTTGCACCGATAGCTGCGGTTGTCGCACCTGTTGCAGTAGCCATAACATCCGGCAAAACGACACTTATTATATTGCCCTGTGTATTGCCGATATAGCCGTTAAACGCATTAACCGCAATTGTAGTAACAGAACCGGCGTCAATTATATTAGGGATATCCAGCGCTAAGTTGACACCCTGCATATAGCGCACACGATTGGCAAGCCCTTCAATTCTCCGATTAACTCCGACTGCAGTCCAGATAAAATCATCGGGATCGTCAACAATATATACGGGCAACTCCGCCGACCGAACACCGGCAGACTGCCCCGCATTGCTTGTGTATGACATAGATGTATCAAGCATAGCGCCTAAAGTTATAACGGTAAAACTCAAGACCGGCAATACCAAACATAGCATTATAATTAACACCGTCTTTCTTTTAATTGAATTTATTTTCATATTTTTATATAATCCTTGTTAGCTGTCTTTGTAATTAGTATGTATAGCTATACACAACTATAACATAATTCTTATATTCTTTGCAACCGATAAACCCTGCAAAACGAATAATTCCCATAACATTAAACATTGGCAGGTGCAGAGGGGTTTAGTGCAGGCACCTAGGTTGTCGTGTCCAAAATCGTTGATTGTCACATTTGCAACACCGTTTTTGGTCGTAGATACTCAACTGGATTTTTGACATTATTCGCTTTATTTAATAACAATTAATTATACAAGTATTTTATGGTTATAATATCTAAATGCAAGCGGTTTTAAGGATTTTACTTTTTTCAGCTATTGCTGTCACCTATTTGTTTGTCATGGCAAAACTTTTAGGGAAAAAGCAAATAGCACAATTAGATGTTATCGACTATATGCTGGGTATTGCAGTAAGCTCAATAGCAGCAGAAATGGCAACAGATATGTCAGACACACCTTTTTGGCATTATCTTGTTGCTATGACATTTTTCTTTGTGCTTAATCTTTTGATAATTTTTTTAGAAAGAAAAGGCCGATTTATAAAAAAGTTTTTAAAAGGTGTTCCGTTAATGGTAATTTATGAGGGCAAAATAAATTATACGGCTCTCAAAAAGAGTAAAATGGATATAAATGATTTGATTTCTAAAAGCAGAGAAAAGGGTTATTTTGACTTATCGGATATTGAGTATGCCGTATTTGAAAATAGCGGCGCTTTGAGCATAATGCCCAAAGGCACACTAAAACCGGTTGTTGTTGAAGATATTAAGGCCGTACCAAAACCCGCAAAGCTCCCCTGCTATTTAATTGATGACGGAAACATCACTTATTCAACTTTAAATACAATCGGAAAAGATATAAGTTGGCTATACCAAAAAATAGGTATTAGCACTAAAAAGGAACTCAACAATATAATTCTTGCTGTGTATGATCAAGAAAAGGATACAATCGCAGTAAGTATAAAAGAATAGCTCCTAAATTTTTGCAAGTACAATCCACCACTGCATTAGCGAATATGATAATCGATTTGTTTAATCCATTGATTATTATATTACTCAAACTCAAACAGCCTCAAACAGCCATAGATAGTTATTAAACAAAGTTATTAATGTGCCGTCAATATAAAAAATGAATTCGAAGATTGATATGATGTCATATTCAGATATCCGCATACTGATTATATTAAGTTTGCAGTCTTTTAACCCAAAAACCCCCATGCTATATGTGACATAGTGTTTATCCAATATAAATATCTCACACATACTATCACTCAAAGGCTTTAAATCAAAACAAAAGAAAATGTTTGTTGCCAAGCACAATATAAATCTATATTCGCCACTTCCGAGTACTGATAAATATAAATTATCAAAAACCGCCTGTACGACAATTTCAAAATCATAGTTAATAACTCCAAATCTGCCATTAAATCTAAATATTGCATATCCATTGTTAAACCCAAAAATATGCATCCCGTTAACCACTGTCCGCATATTAATTTTAACACCGTCAAGTTCACAAACCCACAAAAAGTAAGTCCTATCCCGTGTCAACCCCATAGCCGCACCATTTTTAATCGGTCCAAGCGAAATAAACTTCACTTCAGTCAGCAATCCTTGTTCTAAACACTTGAACCCCATCAATTCATCGCCACTGTCTGTCATTCTGCTAACTAATACTACCCCATGCACCTCATCCATAGGTGACACCACTCTAAATCCGTCCACTCTAAGCAACCGCAAAAAACAAAACCCTTCATCCTCCGACGCCGCCCTTACATCAAAAAAATACTCTCCTCTCCTAACAAACCCGTACACACTATAAATCCCCACCCATTCATCACTTATTCCCGCAAGCGTCCCTTTATAATAAACATAAAATTTCCCGTCAAGTTCACCAACGACAATCCCTCTATTCAAAAACAACGCCTCATACCTTGCCTCAATAACCACCTCACCGCTGACCCTATCTCTAACTCCAAACCCACCGCTGTCCTCATCTTTAAAAACAAACTCTCTCTTCAACAACCCAAAATCAACCATTAAATATTCAACACATCCAAAATATTCCGATCTCCCGACCAATTCAAATCCAAGCACTTCAGGTTCAAAAACACTAGGCGGACTTCCTCTCAGCGCCTCTTGCCTCCTGTCTAAAAATCTCTCAAAATCAAACCCGCTTGTTCTCAATACATCTACATTAAAATAATCAAAAAACTGCAACCGCACAGTTAAAACCATTGCGATCACAATCACTGCTCCAAGCACAATGCTCAAAACAAGTTCAATTTTTTTAATCGTTTTATTCTTAATGATTCCACCACCTGTTCTAATCTTGCCGCCGTCAGCGTAAGCTCAAACCGTCTCCTCAAAACCTTGTGTATAGGCACGCCTCTCAAAAGTTTGCAGATTACATCCATATTTTGAATTAACAATTTAGGAAAATGCTTGTTCCAAATTATAGACATTTTATAGCTTAAAAAATCGTATTTTTTATAAAATTTTAAGCTGAATCCAGACACCGGCAACACTCTGTTGTATTTAATCGCCCGTTTAAAATACTCTTTTGCAATAAATGGATAATGCACCTCAAATTCTTTGTCATGCGGTTCAGGTGCAATGAATTTGGTGGCAATTTCATAAGAATCATCTTTAAACTCTAAAAATTCGGCAATCAAAGGTTCAAACTGCGGAAAATAAAGATTATTGCTATTAATTTTATAGTCATTAAAAACCCTCATGCAAAGACTAAATTTTTTCTTTTTCGGAAGCTTCTTTTTGCATCTCAAAATTGCTTGAGTGTATTTCATACAGTCATTATGCTGTATCTTATAATATTTGTCAACAAAATACGGCAAGTTTTTTTATGATTTGACAAACTAATTTTTCAAAAATTACAATGTAAAATGATAGATTTATTTATTTATTTAGTGTAAACTGATTAATAATGAGTAATTATTTTTCAGATAGAGATGCAAAAAATATAATTAGATTAAAGGAAATCATAAAGGAACTCCCTAGATTTGCTAATGAATTTTTCGTTGGAATTTCTTTGAGAACATCAGTATTAACACGATTAAATTATGCGTATGACTTGAGAATTTTTTTTGATTACTTATCTAAAAAAGATGTTTTAAATAAAGAGATTTTAAGTATTGAGTTGAAGGATGTTGAAGAGCTTAGCGCATTTGATATTGAGTTGTTTTTGGAATATTTAACAATGTATGAATTCAACGGCAGGGTGAATCAAGCATCGGCAGCCGCAAAAGAGCGTAAGCTGTCTACAATCAGATCATTTTATAAGTATTATTATAAAAAGGATAAAATTTTAAGCAATGTAGCATCTAAAGTGGATATGCCTAAAGTTTTAGACAAGGATATTGTGAAATTAGAGCCAAATGAGGTGGCAGATTTATTGGATAGGATTGATGCTGACGAAGTAGCCGGGCTGTCAAGCAGACAAAATAAAATGCATCATAAGTTGAAAATTAGGGACAGTGCGATTATAACACTGTTTTTGGGAACCGGAATAAGAATTTCTGAATTGGTGGGACTTAATGTAGCGGATATTCATTTTGAGTCTAACAGTTTTAATGTTACCAGAAAAGGCGGCAGCAACACCTCCTTGTATTTTACTGACGAGATTGCCAATGCTCTAAGAAATTATTTAAATTATTTAAGGGACGAAATTATTAATGAAACTAAATTTGGTGTGATGCTAAAAAACAATAAATATGACAAAAAATATGCTTTATTTATTTCATTAAAAGGGACACGGATTACGGTGCGGGCTGTTGAAAATTTAGTTAAAAAATATTCACGGCTGGTTACAGTGAAAAAAATTACTCCGCATAAATTAAGAAGCACTTTCGGGACAGAGCTGTATAAAAATACGCAGGATATTTATGTGGTAGCAGATGTCCTAGGTCATAAGGATGTAAACACTACCAAAAAGCACTATGCCGCAATTAGTGAGGAAATCAGAAGAGCCGCAGCAAAGACTGTAAAATTAAGGGATGAATAAATAAAATCCCTTCTATATATCAATTATCTTTTAATTGTTCATACGAATACCTAATTCTTTGCCGTTAAGGGCTTAAAAACAGGCTTATAAATACCTATTTGGTCGTTGTTATGGTTGAATTTTATCGGACTTTTCAGCTTATCTAAAAGCGAATACACCGCATCATCCTTTATTTTAAGCTGTCTTAATAATTCCGAAATTATAATCGGGAAGGCTTCAAGCGTTCCGTCCTCCAACTTAATTGCAACCCCCAGCCTCTCCTTCTTTAATCCAAATGCGTACACACCTTCAGCCCCGATTTTACCGACAAAATTCCCTAAAGAATTTATCTCACTGCACATTGCACCGCGTCCCCTAATCATATACGGATTCAAGGCTATGCTTTCTCTTAACTTCTCCAATCCACCTTCATATCTATCACTCCTTTTTAAACTACCGAGTTTCATAAAAGACAAAGCTATATTTTTTAACGGAACAGCAAAAACAGGCACGCCGCACCCATCAATTCCCCAAATAATTTTACTCACCTCGAATTCAGCCACATCGCCAATAACCTTCAAAACTTGTTGCTGTGCTATGCTGTCCGGCTTCCAATAATCCTTATGACTTCCGTTAAGTTCACGCTCCAAAAGCATAAGCGCAAAATGTTTGCCCGAGCAATTATGGTATAATTTTCTCTTAGGCAATCCTTTTTTATTAAAATCAATCCTTGCTTCATTATGCCAAGGAATATCCGGCTTGACAATTAAATAATCCTCTTTAAGTCCCGTTTTTTTCATTATGGATTCTAATGCGTTAATATGAATGTCTTCACCAAGATGTGAGGACGCGCAAACAGTTAATTCATCTTGCGTAAGTCCGTATTTTTTATCCAGCCCATGGTCAAAAAGCGGTAAAAGTTGCAAAGGTTTTGCACAAGAACGGAAATATGTCATAGTATCCGCTTGCCCTGTGTCATAAACAACCTTACTATTTTCATCAACAACACAAATTCTTCCGTAGTGAGTGTTTTCTAACAGCTCACCACGATATTCTTCTAAAAGTAACATAATAAAAACTCCGATAAACTTTATTGACTATATCAAATTATACACTTTGAGAAAATATTTGTAAATTAAAAACACTCATATAAGCAAAAATTCAACTAAAAATTATCACTTCAAACTTACCTGCAATCTTATCTGCAATATTCTTTCACTTGTTACATTTTCACTCAATCCCATCTCATAGTAAATAAAGCCTGAAAAGTGATACAAATTAAGAAGGAAACAAAAAAACCGCCAACTTAATTGTTTTAGACAAAATCAGACTTTGCGGGCATTTTTTGTTATGCGATCGGTCGTGTAACCTTTGGATGAGTGAAACTGATTTAACTGACTATGATATACTGGAGAGGGCGAGAGCAATGACTAAAGCAATGCAAGATGAGGCGGATAGAATGTTTGAAATAAATATAAATTCTGCACAAAGCCTTGAAAATCTACATACTGAAAAAGCCGTCCATACAGACGGCTCTACAGATGATTTTCCGAGTGAAAATCGGCTTGGTGAACCTAGGGCTAAAGATGTCGGAAAAAATAATTGCCTAAAACCCTTTGTTTCACTGCATAATAACACACTTATCCCATATTGTCAAGCAAATAATACTGGCTTTAATAGAAATTTTGACAGCAAGCAAATTCTTTGGAGCTATTTTGTCGTGCGTTCTATTGTTGAAAGAAAGGATTTAGTAGTGGCTTAAATAAAAAGTTCACTACTTGTTTAATAGCCCGCTATGTAAGGTAGTAAGTTATTTGTATACAGTAATAACAGGATAATGACAAACATTAGATATATGATATATATATATAGGAGACCTAATGAAAAAGAGTAAGAGTAAAGTTGACAGACTGATTAAGGACATAGAGAAATCGGAAAATCCATCAAACAGCAAAATCATATTGTACCACCTCTTAAAAATGATGAAGCATTGCGGTGCTGCGTTAAATCCTATTGGGCTGGGATATATTATTTTTGAGTATCTTAACGAAAAGGATAGAGGTAATCAACAAAATATTGAAACTGCTAGGAATACCGCTTATCTTTATTCTTGCCTTTGCAATGAGTATCGTATTGTCGCAAATTATAAAATGGTTAAAGTAGCAAACGAATTTTATATGCCTGCTTGGAAATGGAATAAATATCTTATCGGAGGAAAGGTTGTCAATCGGGTAGAATTGTTGGTGGAAATGGGCTGGATTACTAGCAGAATTGAAACTTATTCAACCAAGCCTTATAAACGAGAATTATATTCTATTGTAGTAGACAAACTGGTTGATTTACACACGCAAATATCAAATTTTAAGTCTGAAAAAATGCTTAATGATGAATCAGCGGATGTTGATTTTATTAAGCCCCCGCCCAGCACAATGTCTCAAACAGACCAAATGTTAGAACTAATAGCAAAATATAGGAAGGTGTGATTATTAAATGAACTCTCAAAATGTTTTATTCCAAAGACCCGCCCTCTCTCAAAAGCCTAAATTACGAATAATGAAAAGCCAAAAAGAAGAAGAACTTGAATGGACTCCGCTTATGTTAGAAGCCAAAAAGTTTTTGCCATATAGTATGATTCAAAAATTCAAAGGGTATCCCGATGAATTGCTTATTGAAGAAATTGAAGCCGAGATTAAATATCCCAGCGATGACAAAATTCTTAAAGATATATATTCAAGTTTGCGTGAGGGTGATTTGAAAAAATATCTCACTGCTACATCAAAGGCTAGAGACACAGGCTTTGTAATTGATGAATTTGATATTCAAAAGAGGTTAATTGATAGTCTATCAAAGCAAGCTGAAAAAAGACCTTTCACTAAGCACGAATTCAAATTGTTATCTTTATTGAATAAGCAAGATGAAAAAGGAAAACTTATACGCACCTCATTATTTTTTGTTGCGTATAATATGTCGCAAAAAGAGTGAAAGGATATATTATAGTGGTAACCTTATCGGTAAAAACAGCTCGCTACTGTACCTTTTGACAGCTACACCTCTTATTTTCCCATTAACTTTTGGTTTGATAGCGTTTGATTAAATGTGTTTTGGTCTGCTCCGTTTAATCCCTGCTTACTTGAATTTACAGCTTGTAAAGTCGCATTCAACCTTATTTATACCTATTCCCACCATTTTTTGTTGTTTTGGTTGTTTGATGATTTGTTCTGATTAGTTTTCAAGTAAGCATTTTCCTCATGTAATTTTTTGATTTGGGCATTTGTTTTCTTGAGAGCTGCCTCTTTTTTTATGTTTAACTCATGCTCACTTTGACCATCAAACATACCATTTTCAATAGATATATCGCTGGCTTTTAATTCAGTTATTTTTTGCTTTATTAGGTTGATTTTGATTGTTATTCTTTGTATGTTTTCATTTTGCTCTACTCTTTGATAAATACTAGATGGAACATCAAAAGTTAGCACATTTTTTATTTCACTATCAATGTCAACACTGAATCTAAATAGTGCCTTGCCTATTTGATATTTATCTTGCCCACTTAATATTTGTTGGTGATATTTTTCAATTCTATCAGTAAGCCTTTTTGACAATTCAGCATAATTGATTTCAATTTGGTGGATGTTTTCATTATACCATTTCTCATTTAATTGCTTGCTTTGTCGCATTATATCGGCACTTTTTCTCTTGCGTGAATTGCTTTTAATTTTGTCAATTACAAATACTTTGAAAAGCGGTATTCCAAAAAATACAACTACTGCTATAGCTATCAAAGCCCATATAATCGGTGGCATATAATACTCCCTTGGATAGTTTTACCCGCCCTTATTTATTCTCACACAAAAGGCGATAAATGCGGTTAGAGTGCTTGCGAACAAATCCCTCTTGGCTAAATAGTTTATCAAGTAATTCCGTTAATTTTGCTTCTAAGCTGTCCAAGTCATTGTTTAACAGCATATTATCAAAACTTGCTACCATTTCATTTGTTTTATCTTTGTTATTGTCAACAAGCCATTCAAATTTTGCAAGTTCAACATTTGCACCTTTAATGGCAGCATCAAGCAATTTTCTATCCTGCTCACTCCCGCCATGGATATAAAAACCAATCCACATAGTTTTGACACCGATTTGAAAATAGATATTCAAATCGCTTCGTATATTTTTTATATCGTTTATCTTAA
>Ga0123355_10001179_pt1 | contig 36283 bp, 26 predicted proteins | sample TergutEmb28metaG_3_FD_89872 | JGI IMG/M metagenome (GOLD analysis project Ga0123355, IMG submission 89872) | Embiratermes neotenicus P1 segment gut microbial communities from Petit-Saut dam, French Guiana - Emb289 P1 | ecosystem: Host-associated > Arthropoda: Insects > Digestive system > Gut ...
AAAAAGGTGGCTGTTTGGGCGAGCTAGTGCCCTTATTTTTTTGCCTGTTCCACGACATGACCCAAAAATGGAAAAAGCCACGACTATGCCATATGGCAAGGAGTGGCTTTTTTGACACTCTGGAGGTCACATGTACATGTGACCTCTTATTTGACGCTTACGTAGACTCTAGTGTGTCATGTTATTTATAATATGAGAAAATATTTTCTGCGGCGGCTTTCATTTCTTCCATAACGTCCGGTGGCCCAAGCACTTTCACCTTGCCACCAAAACCCAGCAGCCAGCTAATTACATAATCTTTGTTCGTAAACCCAACTTCCAGGCGTAACCCATCTGCGGTTTCGGTATAGCAATCCAGCCCGTATGTTTCAATAAGCCTGTATCGTTCCGATGGGTCGAATATGGCAACCAGCTTTATATCGTCGGAGAAGTGCGCGTTAAAATCCCGTTTGTCCGCCGGAATTTCCCGCGGGGTGAATTGCTCGTCACACAACCGCAAGTTCCACAGTCGCAGCAATTTAAACAGCCGCCAATCCTGCCGCTGTGTACAAAAGCCAAATACATACCACGAACTCCATTGGAAAATAACAAAATACGGCTCTATGCGCCGGTGTGACTCGCCTTTTTCATAGTAATAGTCAAACGCAAGCAGCCGCGATTCACGTACAGCAGCTTTTATCTGCTCGATTTTTGTTGTCAGGTTGTCTTTGTAATGGGACCCAAGGTCTATGATTACCGGCTCTTGCAGGGATACTATTGCGTCGGTATTTGCGCCCAGCTTGTCCAGCGTACGCTCTATTTGCGAGTGCTCAGACACGCTGCCAATCCCTTTTAGCGCGGCAATAATACCTGACAATTCTTCTGTTGTTAATACACTTTTGTCCAGCCTAAAGCCCTCGGCTATGGAAATTCCGCCACCAATCCCTTGTTGCGTAACAACGGGTATACCCGCCAGGCAAAGCGCATCTATGTCACGCCCAATAGTACGGCGGTTCACTTCAAATTTTTCTGCCAAATAAGGGGCTGTGACACGGTCTTTTTGAAGCAAAACCGTAAGAATCCCCAGTAAACGGTCAAGTTTCATGCTTTGCTTCCTCCAGATACATTTCATGCAGCGTACTGACCAAATCCTCCGCAAAAGCTTCGCGGTTTTCACAAGCAAACATTTTTTTCAAGCAAGAACTTGTGATGCAGCCCCGCACGGGCTTTCGTTCCTCCTCCGGAAGTTGCTGTATATACGGGTCTATGATTTTCAACATGTTTTGTGCATCGCTTCCGATTAACTTGTCGCAAGCCTTACCAAAAATAAAGCCGGACAAAAAGACTACTACCCCCGCACCTATCATGCTGCCAATAATATCTGCCATGCCGCCCAGCAATTCAAAAACAAACCACTGCCCACCAAAGTTCCAGCCAATGGTGCCGCTAACAATTAATAACAGCGACAATACCACGTTAACTACAAACTGCGTTTTGGAAATACGCTTCCGGCTAAGGTCGATGATATCAAAAATAAGTATGGTGATACAGGATAAAATACGGGTAAGCAAATTCATCCGCAAAAGTTCTACCGTAGAGCGCAAGATAATTCTTGGCCCCATGCGCATAACGTTTACGCCTGCCGTAACTACTTTTGGGGCGGCAAGCTTTACCATAGCGTCCGAACCTGCAATCAGTTTTTTGATTTTTCTCCTGGGCATTTCCAAAGCCTCCGTACTATACCATATATGTAATAAAAGCCAGCCTTTACGGGGCTGGCCTTTGTCAAATCTATTTGTAATTCTTATTAACCTTGCATTGCCTTTGCTACTTCTTCGGCAAAATTTTCTTCTTTTTTCTCTACGCCTTCGCCTTTTTCAAAACGAACGAAGCGCAAGACGCTTGCCTTTACAGTGTCAAGATACTGCCCTACAGTCATGCTGTCGTCTCTTACATATTCTGACTCTACAAGGCAAACTTCTTTTAGCTGCTTTTTCAAGCGGCCTTCAACCATTTTTTCTATTACGCCTTCCGGTTTTGGCTTGGCTTCCTGCTCATTTTCTGTAAGTGCTGTTTTGGTTAAAATTTCTTTTTCTTTAGCGATATATTCTTGAGACATGTCTGCGCTGGATACAAATTGCGGAGACATGGCTGCAATTTGCATACATACGTTGCGTCCAACTTCAAGCACTGCGTCGTTCATGTCTGCTGCGTTCATTTCCAGCATAACGCCAACGCGTCCGCCTCCGTGGATATAGTCAATTATAATGCTGTTTGCACTTGCTTCATAACGCTCGAAACGGCGGAAGCCAAGGTTTTCGCCAATGGTTGCAATTTTATGGGTAAGCACTTCTTGTGTGGTTTGGCTTGGGTCTGCAAGCCATTTTTCCGCAAGTACTGCTTCTACAGTCGTGGCAGTAGAGTTTAGCACTTGATTAGCCATGTTTTGCACAAAGGAAACGAAGTCTTCATTTTTTGCGACAAAATCTGTTTCGCTGTTTATTTCTACAATTGCGCCTTTTTTACGGTCATCGGTTAGCGCTGTAGCCACTAAACCTTCCGCTGCTATGCGGCCTGCTTTTTTAGCCGCCGTTGCAAGGCCTTTTTCACGCAAAATCTCACCTGCGCGTTTGATATCGCCGTTTGCCTCAACTAAAGCATCTTTACATGCGGACATACCTGCGCCGCTAATTTCCCTTAGTTCTTTTACCATTGCTGCGGTAACTGCCATACACATACACTCCTTAGTAAGATTGGATTATTCGGCTGCAACTTCTTCAACTGCTACTTCTACTACCGGTTCTTCAGCCGCTGCTTCGGCGGTTTCTTCGCCTTGGCGTGCTTCAAGCACAGCGTCTGCAAGCCTGCCGGCTATCAATTTAATGGCACGGATAGCGTCATCATTGCCGGGGATTACGTGATCGATTTCATCCGGGTCGCAGTTTGTGTCTACAATAGCCACAATTGGAATGCCCAGCGTACGCGCTTCTTGTACCGCAAGATGTTCTTTGCGGGAGTCTACAACAAACATAACATCAGGAATGCGTTTCATACTTTTTACGCCGCCCAAGTTGCGCTCTAACTTTTCATATTCGTGCATCAGCTTTGCTACTTCTTTTTTGGGAAGCGCCTCCATACGGCCATCTTCTTGCATTTTTTCCAAATCTTTAAGGCGCCCTACCCTTGCCTGCATGGTTTTGAAATTGGTAAGCATACCGCCCAGCCAACGCTCGTTTACGTAGTACATACCGCAGCGAACAGCTTCCTCTTTAATGGATTCTTGGGCTTGCTTTTTTGTACCTACAAACAAAACTTCGCCGCCGTTTGCGATAATTTCGCCCAGTGCGCGGTAAGCTTCGTCTACTTTACGAACGGTTTTTTGCAGGTCGATAATGTAAATACCGTTACGTTCGGCAAAGATATACTCTGCCATTTTAGGGTTCCAGCGTCTGGTCTGGTGACCAAAGTGTACCCCTGCTTCAAGCAATTGCTTCATTGAAATGACTGCCATTGTGGCACCTCCGTTAATTGGGTTTTTCCTCCACGGCCCCGGAACATGGTAAATATTTTTACCCATGCACCCTTAGAAGGACTGAGCCGTGTGTGTAGTTATTGCTACAACCATAGAACTATAGCATAAAATTGGGATTTTGTCAAAATTTGAGAGCAGAAAAAAATGATACCCGTTTCAGGTGGTGTCGCTTGGCTACACAAATTCATTAGCCACAACTAAGTTAAACTGCTCCGGAACAACACTACTATCCACTTCAATAAGAATATGCCAGCCTGCCATATCGGCAGTACCAATTTCCGGCACAATTCTTGTAACATGGATATCGCCATTGGCAAACACGGCATCTACTCTATGGCTATTAGAGCCGCTGGATTCTTCAAAGTAGAGGATTACAAGGATGTGGCTTTCAAAAAATGCTTCGTTATATGCGCCAAAAACTACATTATTCATATAAGTGGATTGACCGTCTGCGTTCCAGCTTAGCACATGTTGGCTAAAAAATCCCATGTGCGCATGGAGTTCAGCCATCGACCGAATGATTACAGGATGATTAGGGAATTCACTTTCCAAACTCCACGAGAATATATCGGTGCGTATTATTCGTGGGGTAAAATTTACGCCGACATCTATCGGTTTACTATATTCGGCTTCTGCGCGACGCATATTAAAGAAGTACATAGCCCCGGCAATTTCACTACGAAGCGCATTTTCTTGCGGCCTTGCATAAAAATCGAAATCGTGATACCTAAACATCACACCAATATCAAACATAAAATGCAAAGCGTCTTTGGCCCAATCACTAATATCATCCGCGTCTGCAAACTGCTGCAAGCGCATTTCATCTTCAACCGCAATGACAATACCTGCAAAATTCATGTAGCGATAAAGAACGGTATACATTTGCTGGCGGGTTATAAAATCATTCACGCCAAAAGTGGTTTCGTCGTACCCCATAACAATTCCGTTTTCTGCGGCCCAAGCAATTGCGCGGCTATACCATCTGTTACCCGCTACGTCGGAAAAGGTTGCTTCGCCTGCGTCCGGCATGCCTTCATACCGCCATAGCAATGTAACCAGCATGGCGCGTGTCATGTATCCGGCGGGTGCAAATTCTGTCTCGCTGATGCCATTCATAAGCCCGTTGTCAAAAGCCCATGCAACGGCATTGTAAAACCAATCGTGAGGCTGCACATCTTCAAATGGAAGGTCGGGAGATGGCTCATTTGCAAATGCAGCAACCGGCCCGAGTGCCATGACTGCCACAATTACCATTGCAGCTATAAATTTTTTCCTCATAATGAAAAACCTCCTATCTGCCCATTACGGGCAATTCCGTCACCATATAAAAAAGTGTTGGTCAGTTGGTGATATTTTATCACCAACTGGATTTTATTTTCGTATTATTTTAAGATTGTAGCACATACCCTTATCATTTTCAAAGCTGAAGAAACCCCTTTCGACAACACACATTTTCTGATAGAATGCCTATGGCTTTGACAAAAAGGCCTATAGAAAGGATTTTCGCAATGAAAACAACAGTTCGTACAAGATACGCACCCAGCCCAACAGGCTTTATGCACATTGGCAATTTGCGCAGTGCGCTTTATGAATATCTTATTGCCAGGCATGATAACGGTGTTTTTGTGTTGCGTATCGAGGATACCGACCAGGACAGATACGTAGAAGGCGCAGCAGATGCCATTTTTGAAACCTTACGGCTAACCGGCCTAACTTTTGACGAAGGCCCTGGCATTGGGGGCGATTACAGCCCATACATCCAAAGCCAGCGAAAGGCAAATTACCTGCCCCAAGCCAAGCGGCTTGTGGAAAACGGCAATGCGTACTACTGCTTTTGCGATAAAAACAGGCTGGACAGCCTTGCAGACGAACGCGGCATAAAAAAATACGACCGCTTTTGCGCCGGACTGCCCACGGGCGACATTACAGACCGCTTAAACAGCGGCACACCATATGTAATCCGCCAACTCATACCCGACGGCAAAACCACTTTCCATGACCAAGTTTATGGCGAAATAACCTTTGACAACAAAGAATTGGAAGACCAAATTCTTATCAAATCTGACGGAATGCCAACCTACAACTTTGCCAACGTTGTAGATGACCATGACATGGCCATTACCCATGTTGCGCGCGGCAGCGAATATTTAACGTCTACGCCAAAGTATAAATTACTCTACGACGCGCTGGGCTGGGATGTACCTATATTTGTGCATCTACCGCTTCTGACAAACGAAAACGGACAAAAACTTGGCAAACGCAACGGCGCAACTTCTATTCCGGACTTACTTGCGATGGGCTTTTTGCCGGAGGCCGTCATCAATTATGCCGCGCTTTGCGGCTGGAGCCCTCCGGACAACAAAGAGATATTTTCCCTTGCGGAATTAATAAAAGTGTTCGAATCGAAAAACATCAGCAAATCGCCGTCCACATTTGATATTATAAAACTGACCTGGGTAAACGCAGAGCATATAAAAGCTCTGCCACCGGAAGTGTTTTACGAAATGGCATTGCCGTATTTGAAACAATCCGTTAAAAAACCGGGCATAGATTACGCCGCGCTTGCAAAAATAACCCAGTCGCGGGTGAATTTTATAAAAGATTGCGGCGAGTTGGTAGATTTTATCGACCACTTACGCGACTACGATATCGAACTTTTCACCCATAAAAAAATGAAAACCAACCCGGAAGTGGCGGTACAGGGCTTGAAAGCTGCCATTGCCGCGCTCGAAGGCGTGACGGATTGGAAGCATGACACATTATTCCAAGCAGCGTCTAAAGCCGCGGAAGACAATGGCCTGGCTAAAGGGCAGGTGCTATGGCCGATACGCACGGCCCTTTCCGGAAAAGCTTCCACCCCGTGCGGCGCAACGGAAATTTGCGAACTGCTGGGTAAAGAAGAAACCCTACGGCGGTTGACCATAGGGCTGGAGAAGTTGAGTTAAACAATAGCAAGAGACAAAAGCGGGTAATGACGTTGACCCTCATATAATAACATGGTAGACTGGCGATTGCTTCCGCAAGTATCCGTACACAGGCATAGACCGCAGATGTCTGCATGGCGGTAGTTTCATTGACGTGCTTCCCGGCGGAAGTGCCGCCAAATATAAAGTTCCACCCACCGCCAACGGGATTTTTCGGTTTGTCGCGGGAGCGGAACAAGTTTTTAAGAATATTCAAGTTTATCACCTCCGGAGCATCAAAAAAGCACCTGCAGTGTGCGGGTGCTGTAGAATACTTGCTTGTGTTTATTGTTTTTTCTTTTTTACAGCCAACCAGATTTCGATATAGCCGCGGTCATCGTCTCCGCCATACAATTCCATATCTAAGCTGCCAATTTGCTCATAGTTTGAAGTGGGCAGCCATTCAGAAAAAATCCGCTTGTACATGGTACCTATGACCGAGCCGATATTGTCGTATTCAAATCTTTCTGACGGGAATATCGCCCATGTGTGTGCAGGGATATCCACAACGGTATACCCCTCAACATTGCTGTTCGCGCTCCTGAAAGCGCACAGCATATAGGGAAATGTATCCACGGCGGTTTCACGATAATCACAAACTGCGTGAACTTTGCCCATTGCTTTATTTATGAATGGCGGCAAATCACCTGAATCAATTTCCAATTTTTCATGCGCACCATTAGCAAGGCATTCGTCCCATAAGTCCGAAGGCTTTTTTACGGAGGGGTCAATTTTGTCATCCTCCATATTTGTTGCCTCGATACTGAACAACCCCTCAATACCGAATAGTTGAAAGCCTTCTTTTGTTTCAATGCGGTAATCCATTTCTTTCTCTCCTTTGATAGATATTTGGAATGAGATTCTTGGATATGCCTTTAGGGTTACGCCGTCAGAGCGTGCTTCTGTTGGTGTAACACCGTGTAGCAATTGAAATGCCCGCGAAAATGAAACGGGTGAGTCATAGCCGTACTTTACAGCTAAATCTATCACCTTGACGCTGCTGTTTTGTAAATCAAGTGCTGCCAATGTCAGCCTTCTTCTGCGGACATATTCGGAAAGTGAAATATCAGTGATGAATGAAAACATCCTGAAAAAATTATGCGAAGAACAACAAGCAATCCGTGCCAATTCTCCGTGGTCAATGTCGCTATCCAAATTATCCTCAACATAAGCAATCGCCGCATTCATTCGAGTAAGCCAATCCAAGTCAACCCCCTCCTTCCATCACAGTATAATAGAGAAAATGTTCGATAACGCAACTTTTCACGCCGTGTTTTGCATGGTCATTATGCTCGGTTTTAGAGTTGAGTTAAATAAATAAAATCCCTCGTTCATTATAAACGCTTTCGCCGCTACCGTCATGCATCATCGCACGGGCAAGCCCCATAACAAGAGCCACAACTGGAAATGCTCCATTTTTGCTTACCCGCCGGGGTTGGGATGCCCTTTTCGGTTAAATGCCGCGCAATAATATTGTGGGTTTTGCCTTGGAGGTAGAGCGAATAAATAAGCCTTACAATTTTGTACTGTTTTTGGCTGTCATGTTTTTTCTCCTGTCCTTGTTTTAGTGAGTAATAGAAAAAGGCCGAAAGTCTTTACACTCTCGGCCTTTAACGGCAATTACATTGCATTTATTCTGTTGTGTTCCCCAACACCATATCAAGAACCACTTTTACTGTTACATAGTTTTTTAGCGTCTTGTTTCGTGATTTTTCACCTTCACCTACAAAAGTCATATGCTTAACAAAGTGTCTAAATTCAAGGATTTCTAGGTATCTGCCCGACGTAGCAACGCTATAGCCTCCACATGCGGTGTACGTGGGAACATGTCCATGCCTTCGATTTTTTCCACAGTATACCCGGCGGCAACCAGCAAATCCAAATCCCGTGCAAGTGACTTTGGTTTGCACGCTACATACACAAGCTGCGGTGCGCTAAGTTCTGCGATAAGCGGCAAAGCCTTTGGGTGCAGGCCATCGCGGGGTGGGTCTACCACTACAACGTCCGGCGCAGCAAGAGCCTGATGCTCTCGAATTACCGCTCGTACATCTCCGGCGTAAAAGTCGCAATTGGTTATGCCGTTCAGCTTGGCATTGTCTTTTGCGGCTTTTATTGCGTCCTCGACCAGTTCGATTCCCAGCACCTTTTCAAAATGCGGAGACAAAATTTGTGCAATAGTGCCGGTACCGCAATATAGGTCGTAGGCAAGGGTAGATTGCGTTTGTAGGGGCGAACAGTGTTCGCCCGCATAGTGCTTCACAATATCATACAACTTCTCTGCCCCAGCAGAATTAGTTTGGAAAAATGAAAACGCGGATACTTTGAATTTTAGTCCGCAAATTTCTTCATTATAATAGTCGCGCCCATGCAGCAGCTTAACATTTTCGTTTTTTACCGCGTCTGCAACGCCGTCGTTCATGCTGTGCAAAATACCGACTATTTTCCCGTCAAGTTCAAGGCTGCAAAGCCCTTCCACAAGTGGTTCAAGCGGTGTTGCCAGTGTAGAAGTGGTAGACAAGTTAAGCAGAATTTCCCCCGTAAATTCCCCTCGCCTAAGCACCAGATGCCGCAAAACACCAATATGCCGCTTACGATGATAAAATGCTTCGCCAGAATTGCGGAAATATTCAAGTACATGCATGATTATGCGTTTGAAGTCATCGCAGATTAGCACGCAATGCTCTGGCGTGGCAACTTCATAGAAACTGCGCTGTTTACGCATTCCCAATGCCAGGCGGCCGTTTTTTCCTTCGTCGCCAAAGGCCAATTCCATTTTATTGCGGTAGCCAGTTATATGCGGCGCAGGGTGCAGCGTCTTGACCAAATGACCGTAATCCCCCAAAGTTTCTGCTAAGGCAGTCTTTTTAATATCCAATTCCTGTTCATATGGTATGTTCAAATACTTACATCCCCCGCACCGTCCAAAATGTTCGCATGATATGTCCATTTTATTGTTCCTTTCCTTTAAAAAAAATGAGTTTATAAACTGTAAATGCTAATAAAGCACCAATAATTTGCATGACTATAAACACCATCCCATCAAAAGGTCTAATCCCGGAGGCGGTGTTTGTAAACATTCTGGCAATAGTAACTTGCGGATTGGCAAACATCATAGAAGAAGTAGCCATAATTTGCCCACCAACCAAAAAACTTACGATAATAGATGCTTTGGTTAATTTCATCTTAGTCAGCAATAAAATGGCAAGTACAAGTATAAAAGCCCCTATAATTTCTGAAAAATATTTGTAGTCGTTTCTTACTACGTCAGCAATAGAAATCAAATATCCTACTTCATCAAAAAACATTATGTGGCTTACAATTACCCCGGATATGCCCCCTGCAATTTGCACCGGTATGTACATAGCAGCATTACGGTAATCAATTTTTTTATCCAATACCATTGCCATAGTTACAACCGGGTTAAAATGCGCATAGGAAATGGGGCCAAGCATTTCTATTAATGCAAAAAGAACAAAAGCAACGGTAACGGCATGTGCAAACAACGCAACGCTTATATGGCTTTCTAATACCATAGTAAATAAAATAATTGACGAAACAGACGCCATAACTAAAAACATTGAGCCTATAAATTCGGCGATGAGCGCCTTATGGATACTTTTTGACTTATCCACTTGTATTCACCTTCATAAACTTTTTAATTTGCCAGGAAATTGCTCTGTCATCGCGCAGTGAGCGAAGCAAACGCTTCCCGCGCGTACGAAACGCGCGGCAAAGCCGCTTTATTAGTTATCGTATCTTTTTCATCGAAACGTGTCAATATCTGTGGTTCTAATTTCTTTTCAGGAAAAAAGCTTGCTTGCCTTATCATACTATTGTATAATTATACTATCTATGAAATTTTCTAAGGAGGTAATCTATGCTTTGGGTAAAAGACAGCATACAAGAAGTGTTGCAAAAACTTGACACAGGTATGAGGGGTTTAAGCAAGGAAGAAGTAGAAGGCCGCATTCAAAAATATGGCTTAAACGAGTTTGAAGAAGAAAAGAAAGACACGTTCATGCAAAAAATTCTTCATCACCTCTCGGAAATTCCTACAATAATACTTATGATAGCTGCTGTTATCGCTACCATAGCCGCAATAATGAACGCACGTGGCGAATACGGCGGTACTGCAAGCGACTGGGCAAAGGTGGCGGTAATCCTATCCATTGTAGTTATAAATGTGTGCTTGGGGCTTTACCAGGAAAGCAAAGCTGAAAAAGCCCTAGAAGCACTGAAAAAAATGAATGCCTTCAAAACCACGGTTATCCGTGACGGCGTAAAACAAATTGTAGAAGCCAACCAGCTTGTACCGGGCGATATTGTCGAGCTGAATACAGGCGACGTTATCACAGCAGACGCAAGGCTTATAGAAGCCAGCAGCCTGCAAGTGGAAGAAGCCGCGCTTACCGGCGAAAGCGTACCCGTGGAAAAAGATCCTGCAGCAGTCATAGCCGAAGATGCCCCATTGGGCGACAGAATAAACATGGTGTACTCCGGCTGCTTAGTAACCGGTGGACGCGCACTTGCCGTAGTTGTAGAAACAGCAATGGAAACAGAAATGGGAAAAATCGCCCGCTTGCTTAACACTACAAAAAAATCCCTCACACCGTTACAATTAAGGCTCCAACAATTGGCAAAGCGCATTTCCATTATTGCGCTCGTTAGCGGTGTGGCGATGTTCCTGGTTGGGATAATACTGTGGGGTAACGCCGCAATAGATATGCTTTTGCTTGCGGTTGCGCTGGGTGTTGCCGCTGTACCTGAAACCCTGCCGATTATCGTAACTATGATTCTGTCTTACGGCGTGTTTAACATGGTGAATAAAAAAACCATCATCCGCAAAATACCCGCCGTGGAAACCGTGGGCAATACCTCTGTCATTTGTTCCGACAAGACGGGTACGCTGACCATGAACAAAATGAAAATCCAGCGGGTGTGGCATGTCAGTCACAACCCGTTATCCGTAAAAGATGAATTTAATGAAGACCAGAAGAAACTCATCGGCCTTTTGGCCTCTTGCAGTAATGCGACAATTGAAATCCGCGGGGACGAGGACGAACACGTCATAGGTGACCCTACGGAAATCGCCATTATCCGCCTGCTTCACAATCTGGGGCTGGACCGTGTTACAGCGGAAAGAGAATATCCAAGAATCCATGAATTGCCGTTTGATTCCGGACGTAAGCGCATGACTACGGTTCACCGCACAGAGGAAGGGTATATCGCTGTAACCAAGGGCGCGTTTGACCGTATCCCCGTCAATTGGGATCCGGAACTTTTGAAAAAAGCCACCGAAATTCACGATTCATTTGCAGATAAAGCATTACGCGTGATTGCCATTTCCGTGAAAAAGTTTGCGGAAATGCCTACAGATTTGAGCGAGGAAGCCCTAGAAAGCGACCAAGAATTCCGCGGCATGGTGGGCATGATTGACCCGCCAAGGCCGGAGAGCAAACACGCTGTTGCCCGTGCGAAAGACGCTGGCATTAAAACCGTAATGATAACCGGCGACCACATCGCCACCGCCAAGGCCATTGCCAAAGAAATTGGTATAATGGAAGAAGGCGACAGGGCCATAACAGGCGCGGAGCTTTCCGCCATGAGTGATGTAGATTTGATTGCGCAAGTACGCGGTATAGCGGTTTACGCCCGTGTAAGCCCGGAAGATAAATTGCGCATTGTACACGCATGGGCCGCCCACAACGAAGTAATCACCATGACAGGCGATGGCGTAAACGATGCACCGGCACTAAAGGCAGCAGACGTTGGCGCGGCAATGGGCATCACCGGCACAGAGGTATCCAAAAACGCCGCAGACATGGTTATCACAGACGATAATTTTGCTACCATCGTAGATGCCATCGCAGAAGGCCGTACATCTTATGACAATATCCGCAAGACAATCCAGTTTTTGCTGGGTGTAAACTTTGCGGAAATTTTTGTACTGCTTGTGGGTATGCTTGTACTTGGGCGTACCACGATTACCGCGTTGCAGATTCTTTTCATAAACGTTGTTGCGGATGGTATCCCCGGTTTCTTTCTTGCCTTTGAAATGCCCGAGCCCAATGTGATGAAACGCAAACCGCTTCCAAAGGGGTCAGGCGTTTTTGCACAAAACGTAGGCACTTTTATAGCCGTGCGTGCCGTCACCTTCTCCGTTTTAACTTTAGCCGCATTTATACTTGGTTCATATGTACTCACTCCACCCGCTGGGTTTGAGTATGCGTATTATTTCGTGCCGCTGAATGGAGATTTTTCAATCAATGCCCTGCGGTATGGCGGCCACTTTGCCATAGGTATTACAATGGCCTTTATTACATTAAGCTGGGCGTCTACCATTGATACATTTAACACAAGAACGCAGCAGTCCATTTTCAAAGCAGGGTTCCTGTCCAACAAAGGTGTTTTCTACGCCGTTATAAGCTTAATATTCGTTACCGCAATGGTTGCGCTGTGGACACCTTTGGCGGAAGTATTTGATGTAGTGCCTATAAGCGGCTGGCACTGGCTGGTTGTGGCCGGGCTTGCTATATTGCAGCTTGGCGCGGTTGAATTGTTGAAATATTTCTTGCGTACCAGAAATAAGAGGGTGCAGGAAAGAGAGCAAGAAAAAGAATAGGTAAACCATAAGGGCGATATTTTGGATTGGAGACGAATTATATGGTTAAATCTAAAGGTTGGGATTGGGAAAATGTAAACGAGGCTTACCGCTCAACACATTTACAGCCAACGGATGATAGCCTTAACTGTGCTATTGCCTGGAAAGAAGCAGGCTATGCGTCTGTTTTAGATTTAGGTGCCGGTCTTGGCCGTCACTCTATTTGTTTTGCAAAAAAAGGTTTGAAAGTAAGTGCAATCGATATTTCTGAATCTGGGATAAAACACTTACAATCTTGGGCAACAGCCGAAAATTTGAAAATCGAAACGCAGATTGGCGATATGTTGTTCTTACCTTACGCTGATGCATCATTCGATTGTATATTTGCCTACCATGTTATATCTCATTCCGATTCAAAAGGTATCAAAAAAATTATTGCTGAAATTGAAAGGGTATTAAAGCCAAAAGGTGCCGTGTATTTATCGTTTAGTTCAAAAGGAACAACTGATTTTATTGAGGCAACACAACCCAAAGTAGATGAGAATACAATGTTTTGGGAAGGTGGGCCTGACATCGGCGGTTCTCCTATCTTTTATGCAAATATACCTGACATAATGGAGTTGTTGTCAAATTTTACTGTCAATAAAATTTTTCAAAGAGAAATGTACAACAAAGATAAAAATGGTAATAATAGAAAAAGCGAATACCATTATGTTAGTGCTACACTCAAATGAACAAGTAAAGGGGATGTCTCGTCGGTCACTTAGCCAACGAGACATCCCTTCCTACATATTATAACTACCTCATACTAATCCGCATTAAAAACCTGTCCATCGAAGCACTGAATTCTTTAAGAGTTTGCTAGCATTTCGGGTGCTTCGATGTTAGGTTTTTAATTAGGATTAGTATCACCTATTCACAAAATACTTATGCACTTCCCCAACCACCAACTGCAACAACGCAAACGCAACCATAATCACCCAGTGTACAATGCTAAGGCCGGTTTGCACATCGAATATCTCCGCAATTGGCGGAACCAGCGCAACCACCAGCGTAAACAAAATGGTACCAATGGCCGCAAAGAACATTCCCCTATTGGACAGCGGGTTGTCTTTGAAAATGGATTGCGTACTGCGTACGTTAAAAATATTTATAACAGACGCCCAGCTTAGCACAACAAACGCCATGGTGATACCTATGCCATAGTGCGCCCCGTTCGGTGATGGTACAAAGCCGCTTGGCGCAGGCAATACATACGCACCCAGCAAGAACGCGCCCAATGTCAAAATAGAAAAGCTTGCCGCACCACGTGCAATTTGCATGCCAAGCCCTGCGGAGAAAATTCCTGCGTTTTTAGCCAGCGGCCTGCGCTTCATTATGCCCGGCTCAGGCTTTTCGAATGCCATGAAGAAACCGGGGATCCCATCAGAAACAACATTAATAAGCAGAATTTGTAACGCCAGCAACGGCGACACACCAACCACCAGCATACCTGCCAGTAAGATAAAAATTTCCGCAAAGTTTACGCTGAGTAAGAACGCAATAGTTTTTCTGATATTGTCGTAGGATGCACGCCCTACGGAAATGGCGTCTACTATTGTGGCGAAGTTATCATCGGTTATGACCATGTCCGCGGCATTTTTGGATACCTCTGTGCCCGTGATGCCCATTGCCACACCAACATCTGCGGCTTTTAGCGCCGGGGCATCGTTCACGCCGTCGCCGGTCATGGCAACGACTTCCCCGTGGGCTGTCCACGCCTGCACAATGCGGATTTTATCTTCCGGGCTTACACGGGCGTAAACGGAAACACTTTTGACGCTGTCAATTAAATCCTGTTCGCTCATATAATTAAGGTCTACGCCTGTAAGCGCAGCGTCACCTTCTTCCATTATACCAATTTCTTTGGCAATGGCCTTAGCGGTAACAATGTGGTCGCCGGTTATCATTACGGTTTTGATGCCCGCTTCTTTTGCCATAGCAACTGCGTCCGCACTTTCCGGGCGCGGCGGGTCAATCATTCCCACAAGTCCCAGGAATTCTTGGTCGCATTCAAGCGCTTCTTCGCTTAGGTCTGCCGGCTTGTTAACGTACATTTTAAAACTTATGGCGATAACGCGCAGTGCTTTTTCCGCAAAAGAATCATGCACTTCTGTAGCTTTTTTTAGCATTTCCGGGTCCCAATTTACGGGAATGCGGTCGAATGCGCCTTTTGTTACAACCAAATGCCCGCCTTCGATACGGTGCATGGTGGTCATGCGCTTGCGCACGGAATCGAAGGGAAGTTCAAATTCCCTTGGATATTCGCGCTCTGCGTCAACACGGGTAAGCCCTAAGTCATGAAGCAGGCGGATAATGGCTATTTCTGTAGGGTCGCCGATGACGCGCTCGTCTTCATCGTCATGGATTTCCACTGTGGCGTTACTGCAAGATGCCAAAAGTTCTACCATGTATGTTTCATCCTGGTTCAGGCCGTCTTTCACAGATACAGGGTCGTACGCCATGTGCCATAGGCGCCGGATTTTCATTTTATTCATAGTCAGTGTGCCTGTTTTGTCGGAGCAAATAACAGACGTATTGCCCACAGTTTCAACAGCCGGAATTTTTCTGATAATGGTCTTTTTTGTAACCATGTTAAATACACCGTATGATAAAACCATGGTGACGATAATCGGAAGTGTTTCCGGAACCGCCGCAACACCTAGCGCCACCGCCAGAATAAGCGCATCTACAAATTCGCGCGGCGAACCCGTTACCGGGTTGATATCATGTACAAACCACGCAAACGCAAACATTAAAACACCGGCGGCAAGCGCGATAATAGAAATGCGCTTCGCCAATTGCTGCAAACGCAGCTGCAAAGGTGTTTTCAGCTTTTGCGCGGTATTCAGCAAGCGGGCAATTTTACCCATTTCCGTTTCCATTGCGGTTTCTACAACCACCGCCGTGGCGCGTCCGTTGGTGACCAAGCAGCCGGAATACACCATGTTAAGCCTGTCCCCAAGCGGCACTTCTTCGGAAATTTCCGCAAAAGGGTCTTTTTCTACAGGCTGGCTTTCGCCCGTAAGGGCGGCTTCGTCCGTTTGTAAGCTGCTGGCCTCGATTAGCCTTGCGTCGGCGGTAACAACGTCACCGGCGGTGAGCTCGATGATATCACCCGGCACCAGCTCAATCGCATCAACGATTTGTTTCGCGCCGCCGCGGATAACCGTAGTCTTGAAGGCGTTCATTTTCTTTAGTGCCTCAAGCGCCTTTTCTGCCTTGCTTTCTTGCCAAATACCAAGCACAACGTTAATGATGACTATGCTAAGAATAACAATAACTTTTGGCCAGCCGCGCCCTATTGTATCCGGCGGGTGGAAAATAGCTGTATACGCTGCAATAAGTGCGGCGACTATCAGTATCATTGTCGGGATTTCCGTAAGATGGTGAATAACTTTTTTAAGCAGTGTTTCCTTTTTCTCTTCCTCGAATTCGTTTAATCCGTACTGCTGCAGCCTCATTTCGACTTCCAATTGGTTAAGGCCAAGGATTTCGTCTGTGCCGAGTTTACTTATCACTTCCTGAACGTTATCTTTTACCCAAAGCATTTATTACCTCCTACGGACTTTTTTCTACATAAATTGCTATGGGCTGATTATATAGTAATTTGCGGTTGCGGGGAAGATTTATTTTTATGGTCGAATGAATTATATTTTTCAAGTGGTGAGTGTCACAGGAGTGGGCAAGCAGCGGGTTTTATTATACATAGGAGCGAACTGAGTTCGTCCGAAAACATTAGCGAAGTCGTTGCCTACCCCCTGATAGCACATTGAATGTGCTATCAGGGGGTAGGGCCCAATGCGAACTGCGGGCGAACACAGTTCGCCCCTACATTGATTTCAATTACTCAAAACCACAAGTCCAACATTTTATCTTTGAATAAATGTGATATGACACAAATTTATCATTGTAAAAATGTAAGAAATGGTGCATACTCTATTTATATAGATGGAGGTGGTTGCATTGAAACGCTATGCAATGCAGGAATTGATTAATTGGAAAAACCGATCTGACCGTATGCCTTTGATTATCCGTGGTGCTAGGCAGGTTGGGAAAACATGGCTAATGAAAGAATTTGGAGCGTGCGAGTTTGATTCAGTCGCTTATATCAACTTCGACAATAACGAGCGAATGGAAACACTTTTTAGTGGCAATTACGATATAAGCCGCTTAATTTCAGGATTGCAAATTGAGTCAGGTGTATCCATCAGTCCAAAAGATACACTTCTAATTTTCGATGAAATCCAAGAAGTGCCACGTGCAATTGCATCTCTCAAATATTTTCGAGAAAATGCACCTGAATATTCTATTGTGGCAGCAGGTTCATTATTGGGAGTAGCTCTCCACGAGGGAACCTCTTTTCCTGTTGGCAAGGTAGATTTTATGGATTTATATCCTATGAGCTATCTAGAATTTTTGGAAGCATTGAATAGAGAAGACCTTGTCAAGCTGTTGAATGCCGGCGACTGGGAGTTAATTAGTGCATTCAAATCCATTTACATTGATTTGTTGCGACAATACTATTTTATTGGTGGTATGCCTGAAGCCGTAAATTCTTTCGCAAGCCATCAAGACTATACCGAAGTTCGACGGATTCAAAATCGCCTGCTGGCATCATACGAGCAAGATTTTTCTAAACATGCACCGAATGAAAGCGTTCCTCGTATTCGTATGTTATGGGATAGTGTTCCGGCGCAGTTGGCAAAAGAAAATAAGAAATTTATATATGGGCTGATTCGCCAAGGAGCTAGGGCTAAGGAATTTGAGCTGGCAATGCAATGGCTATTGGATTGTGGATTAATTCACAAAACAAACCGTATTACCAAGCCGGGTATGCCTCTAGCTGCTTACCAAGATAACGGATTTAAGTTATATCTGCTGGACGTTGGGCTTTTGGCCGCAAAAAGCAACTTAGATGTAAAATCCTTGCTTGAAGGAAATAAGATTTTTAAAGAGTTTAAAGGGGCATTGACCGAGCAGTATGTACAACAACAACTTATTGCGTCTTCAGGTATCCGTCCGTATTATTGGTCAACAGAGAAAGGGACAGCTGAAGTAGACTTTGTATTTCAGCAAGGGACAGACGTTATCCCGTTAGAAGTTAAAGCGGAAGAAGATCTTAAAGCCAGAAGTCTAAAATCTTACGTAGAAAAGTATACTCCCCATTTTGCTGTGCGCACCTCTATGTCTGATTATCGAAAAGAAGAATGGCTTACCAATGTACCACTGTATGCGATAGGAACAGTAACCAACATTCTATAAAAAACAGGCTTTCTGATTTCTCAGGAAGCCTGTTTTTATCCTCTAGGAAATTGAACTTTGTTTGGCGGACGGGAAACGTTATCACTGTCCGCAGGCTAGTGGAAAGCGGCAGAGCCGCTTTCTGTATTAAATTACTTTTCTTTCCTAGCCGCAAATCCTGCATTAAGCGCAGTTAATACGACAGCCGCAATGATTGCTGTTGGGAAGAACTCAATACTAAACCCACGCACAAGTACGCCTGCAAGCCACAATGCAGCAGCGTCAATAACCAGTGAAAGGATTAAAATCAACAATGTCGCATTACTTTTCTTGCCTTTGACTAGATTCTTAACAATAGGTACAATCAGCGCATTAATCAAGCCAAGTACTATCGCTACAATAAGGATAGCAAACCAGCCGCTAAAGTAAATGTCCATAAATGGTACAAATGACAAAAGCCACAAAACCACTGCACTAATTATCCAGTTAATTAGTGTACTCATAGTAAATATCCACCTTTCTATTTTATTTTGGACAGTATAGCAAACAAATATTGAAAAGACAACACACCTTAAATTTTATGATATGCTTTTAACTTACATATTGCTCCTTCTGCTATTATAACCTCGCCATGCTCCAGCATTTGATTATAGGTTATAAGGCTTGTTGCCTGTTTTTGGCCAAATTCGCTTATTTGTGCTTCAAAATTTTTGGTACTGTAGCCGCTATTGCCAACGTTTTGTAGTGTTAAATGATACTTACCTTCCAGTTTATGCACATGGCTACAACCTTTGTAATTTTCAGGTATATGCGAAGCGGCGGCGGCCAACATATCAAAATTTTCAAAAGAAAATACAGTGTATCCACTATTAGGCTTTTTTCGGTGGTGGTGCACTTTGGTGCTGCTTTCAGGCCGCCCTTTGCGAGGGATATTTCCATTTGGAAAACCACCATGGGGGTGTATATTGGCTGACACAAATTCTAACCCGTTTTGACCATACCCATTGTTTTTCATTTGCGTCATGATATCATTAATTATATTGTGAAAATTAGGGGTTCCAACATTTTCACTGTATTCGCTATACTCATCATTTACGGCCATTTTTGTGACCAAAACACTTAATGTATCATGAGACATTGTAGCTTCAAAAACTAATGGCGTACCAATTGTGGCAAACCCGTATTCTTCATGCAAAATACCTGTAATTTCCCGGAACAAGCCCTGCGTTTTATTGGCAGAAGGGGTTATCATATCACTAATATTTATATTACGTTCTGCCAAATCTTGTGCCATAAATTCAAATCTTATCTGGTTTTCGTTGATTTTTTCAATCTTCACAATAAACCGCCACCTTTATGTATCTAATATTGCCAGTATATAGAATCATTAGCGTAATGGCAAGCCCCGAAAATTGAGATTTTACGCAGCGTACTAAAGTGATTATTGCTGGATAATACTTTTAGGGTGTATACTGCATATCAATTCTACTTTGATAGAAATAGGTGATGAAGCTTGAAAAAACCAACGAAGTCTCAAATGTTAAACTTTTTAGGTGTAAACTTTGGATGCTTCTTATTTGCTTTTGGCGTCGTGGTTTTTCGCAACCCCAATAATTTTGCATCCGGGGGAATGTCCGGGCTGTCACTATTGTTAAGCACATTTTTCCCGGGGGCGCATGTTGGGGCCATAATGATGATATTAAATGTACTTGTATTGGGCTTGGGATATATATTTTTAGGCAAAAAAAGTGCTGCCGGCAGTGTTTACGGCACATTTGCCCTTTCCGGCGCAATTTGGATTTTAGAAATTCTTATCCCGCTGGATGGGCCCATTACAAATTCGCATTTTATGGAGCTTATTTATAGCGTATTTATTCCCGGTTTTGGGATGGCACTGGTGTTTCACTGCGGCGCAACTACAGGCGGTACAGATATTATTGCACAAATTTTAAGCAAGTATTTCAAATGGAAGGTATCTATTTCCCTACTCGCAACGGACATTTTAATCGCTCTTGGCGCGGGGCTTTTGTTTGGTATAGAAGCCATGCTATACTCTGTACTGGGCGTGTTTTTGCGCACATTCTTAATGGATTCGGTTATGGAAAATTTGAAAACGCGTAAAATTGTTGTGGTTATCAGCGATAAAAGTTTGGCAATACAAAATTTCATAACCGCAGAAATAAACAGAGGGGCTACAATTCATAAAGCGCATGGGGCGTATTCTTTACGTGAAATGGATGTTATTACAACGGTAGTTACCCGCCGGCAGGCAATTAGGATACAGCAGTTTATTAAAAATGTTGACCCTGCTGCATTTATTACCATCAGTAATTCTACGGAGATAATCGGCCAAGGGTTTGATCGGTTTGATTGAGAAAGGGTGCCTAAGTGTGACAGTGTTAGATGCAATTAAAAACAGGACAAGTTATCGTGGTGTTTATAAAGACGTTAAAGTCCCAAGGAATGATTTGATTAAAATTATGGAGGCCGGACTGGCTGCACCATCCGGCTGTAACAAGCAAACAACAAGCCTAATTGCGGTAGATGACGCGGATTTATTATGTAAATTGCGCGAAGTCATTCATCCAAAAGTGGCCGAAACCGCACCGGCCATGATATGTGTGCTCACGCAAAGGATTATTGCATACGCGGATAAATGCTACAGCATACAGGATTATTCCGCCGCTATACAAAATATGTTATTGGCAGCAGTTGCATTGGGCTACGAAAGCTGCTGGTACGAAGGTCATATTACAGACACAGACGCAATAGGCCGAAAGATGGCTGACATTTTGAATGTTCCGGAAGACTACGAATTGGTATGCTTCCTGCCAATAGGAGTAGCAAGCCAAGTGGCAACGCCTGCAAACAAAAAACCGTTTGAAGACCGCGCATGGTTTAATGGGTTTGAGTTGAACTAATACCTATTCAGTTGGTCCAATTTTCGGACCAACTGGATTTTTTAATAGAACTGCCCGACAGAAAAGCAAGATTTTGCCGCAATTCTGCCGGGCGTTTTACATGTTTTTACGCCTTTTCTTTCTTGCCCCTTTTCAACATATACCACGCAGAGCCTGACAAGAACACAGATGAATAAGCACCAAACAATAAACCAACCATAATTGGCAAAGTAAACTCGCGTATTGCCGGTACGCCAATTATCCAAAGTACAAGTACTACCATAAATGACGAAAGCGTAGAGAATAATGTACGGCGCAAGGTTTGGGTAACACTTACATTAATAAGTGACTCGTCCTCTACTTTTGGCATACGCACACGGTTTTCCCTTATACGGTCGAAAATAATAATGGTTGCGTTAATGGAGTAACCTATTGTTGTAAGCATAACGGCAATAAACGCATAGTTCAAAGGAACACGGAAAATTATATAAACACACAGAACGATTACGGCATCATGAAGCTGCGCAAACACCGCACTGGCACCTTTGCGAACATCACGGAACCGGAAAGATATATACAAAAGCATACCAACACTGGCAAGCACTATGGCCAGAAGTGCAGAGCGGCGCATTGCCGCACTCACAGCAGGACTAACATCTGAATAGGTGAAAGCGTCCATTGTAAGGCCAAAACGCTCGGTAAATGCCTCAACCAAGGCGATTCTTATTTCCGGGTCTACTTGCGTAGTGCGGATCAGCACTTCATCAGTTCCTAAAATTGCTTGAACTTGCGGTGCGGATTCACCGGTAATGTTACGTACTATATCTTCAATTTCACTATTTTGGAACGGTTGCCCGATGTCAATTGTAAACGATGTACCGCCGGAAAACTCTACGTCTAAGTCAAAGAAACCGTTGCCGTTTACGTGGTGGATTACCGCAAACGCGATGCCAATGACAACGATTGCCGCAGAAATACCAAAATATTTTTTGCGGTTTTGCACAATTGGATATTCTGTTGTATCCAATTCAACTTCATAGCCATTTGCCGCTTCAAGCGCGTCTTTTTGTTTTTGGTTAAGAATATGAGATGGCTTTATAACGCCCGTATCCACCAAACAGCCAACTACAATGCGGCCTACTATCAAGCTTGTAAACATAGACAGTATAATACCGATTATGAGCATTTGCGCAAAGCCCATGATTGGCCCTGTACCCATCCAGAACAGCACAATACCGGCAATAAGCGTGGTGATATTACTATCCAAAATAGCGGGTAATGCGCGCCTGTACCCTGTACGCATTGCGGCGCGTAATGTCTTGCCGCTTGCAACTTCTTCACGTATACGCTCGAATATAACAATATTCGCGTCTGTCGCCATACCAATGGACAATATTAAGCCCGCAATACCCGGTAAACTCATGGTAATGCCCAAGCCGCTTATTATAAGAAGGAACAGAGTCCCATCCAAAATAAGCGCCAAGTTTGCTGCTATACCCAAAGTGCGGTAAATAAATAACAAAAATAAAAGGAGCAAAATAATACCGACAATACCGGCAATAACGCTGGTGCGTAGTGCGTCGGCCCCAAGACGTGCACCGACTAAATTCATACTTTCGACAGTAAGCCCGAAAGGCAATGAACCCTGACGTATTTGCGTTGCCAGTAAATTCGCACTTTCGCTGGTGAAATTACCGGTTATCACTGCAGTACCGTCAGAAATAACCGAGTTTACTGTCGGGGCGCTAATCATTTCGTCGTCCATCCAAATCATTATAGGACGGCCTAAGTTGTTGCGTGTTGCATCTGCAAATAATCGCGTTCCCTCGCTGTTAAACTCCAGGTTTACAACAACTTCCGGCACACCATGTCCGATTTGCTGTACAGCCGCCGACGCACGTGATACATGGGCACCGGTTAGCAATACGTTTCCCGCTTCGTCGGTAAACGCAAGCATTGCCGTTGCGCCAATTTGAGCCACAGCTTCTTCTGCATCTTCTACACCGGGGATATCTACGCGAATCTGTCTTGCGCCTTCCTGGGCAGTGGTTGCTTCTGTGTAGCCTCGTGAGTCAAGCCTGTTGCGTAAAAGATCGTTGGCGGCTGCCATGTCTTCTGACGAGGGGTTGGGGATATCCGCTTCATATAGAATACTTACCCCACCCTGTAAATCCAAACCTTGGCGGATGTTTACCAAGCCTAGACGTTGTTCGCTTCCGATGCCAAACACGACGACAGCGATTAACCCTGCCATTACTAATAAAATTGCTGTTAACTTTAGTGCGCTCTTGCCTTTCATTTGTGTGCCTCCATTAGTTATTATTCGATTCTATAACCTAGTAATTATATCACAGTTTCACTTTTTCATATACATTAAACGCATTATTATAGAAAACGTCTTCATATGTGTGTTCGGGGACTATTTTTTTGCAAAATTCTACATATGCCTTCATAGGGATTATCGGCCAGTCTGTGCCAAACACTGCGCGTTTGTAGTTGTTAAGGTACACAAGCCCCTGTGAATAATGTTGCATAACCAGTTCGCGCTTTTCTGTGGCAGCCACCAGATTTTCATCGCCTGCCAGCAGGCCTGATATATCCAGGTACACATTACGGTTTTTGTATGCCACTTCGCAGGCGTCCATAATCCATGGGTCGCCCATGTGGCATAGTAGGAATTTTGTGTCGCGGAAAGCAACGGCTATGCGGTCTGCGGTTAGGGGGTGCGAATATTCCAATAGGCCTTGCTCGCTGTAGGTGTCGCCTGTGTGAATGGCTACGGTTAGCCCATACTCTGCTGCAAGTGCATATATTGGGGCGTAGATAGGGTCGTGAACATAGTAATGGTAGTACCCTGCGTAAATTTTGAAGCCCACAATGGTGGGGTCGGTTTTTACGGCTTGGCGGATGCGTCCCATTGCGTCGTCATTTAATGTGTATGGGTTCACGCCCAAGCATGTGTAGAAATTTGGCGGGCGTTCCGCTAGGTCTGCAAACATTGGTGTTTGTGCCTTGGCATCCGGGAATGCGAAGCGAGATGTTTCCACAAGCCCCATGCATATAGAGCCTACAATGCCCGCGTTTTCCCGTTCCTTCATATAGCCATCGTAGGAATAATCCACACCGGATTCATCTGCCGCGCCGTAAAAGGCTTGTACGTTCGAGAAATGCATGTGTGCGTCAAATATTTTCATTCGTAAACTCCCTATCCGCCCATTACGGGCAATTCTATCATCAGTCGAATATGAAAAGAGATTTAGTCAGTTGGTGATATTTTATCACCAACTGGATTTTATTTTCATACTATCCGCTAAGTTTGTAAAATCCTATACCGCTTACAGCGAAATGTCAAATAAATATTTGACATTTCGCTGTATTTATGGTTGTATATATATTTGTTTGGAGCAGTAATTCCATAAGAACCCGAAGGGGCGATATTTTAGGATAAAACCCAAATTTTCATTCATATTACTAAGGTAAGGGGGTAGACACCATGCCTCGTCTTATTGAACTTGTAGACATTGTGAAAGAATATGGTAAGGCAACCGTGCTTGACCATGTAAATTTATACATAAGGCAGAACGAGTTTGTCACGCTGCTTGGGCCAAGCGGTTGCGGCAAGACTACTACTTTGCGTATCATTGGCGGTTTCGAGCCGCCCACGAGTGGCAGCTTACTTTTTAATGGGGAATCTTTGTTAAAAACACCGCCGCATAAACGGCCGCTGAATACGGTGTTTCAAAAGTACGCATTGTTTCCTAATATGAATGTAGCTGAAAATATTGCCTTTGGGCTTAAAATTAAAAAAGTGTCAAAACCGGTTATTGCGGAAAAAGTGAAGGCCATGCTTAAAATGGTTAACTTAGAGGGCTATGAAAAACGTCCGGTAAATAAGCTTTCCGGCGGGCAGCAGCAACGTGTTGCCATTGCCCGTGCGCTGGTAAACGAGCCGCAGGTTCTGCTTCTTGACGAGCCTTTGGGCGCACTTGACCTTAAACTTCGCAAGGAGATGCAAGTAGAACTTAAAAATATGCAGCAGGCCCTGGGCATTACATTTGTGTACGTCACCCACGACCAGGAAGAAGCCCTGACCATGTCGGATACGATTGCCGTTATGAACGACGGTAAAATCCTGCAAATTGGCACACCGGAGGAAATTTATAACGAACCCCAAAACGCATTTGTAGCCAATTTTATAGGTGAGAGCAATATCATTCCGGGGGTCATGCGCAGCGATTTTAAGGTAACATTCGCCAATTACGATTTCCCATGCGTAGATAAAGGCTTTAGCCCGGATGAACCTGTAGACATTGTGGTCCGCCCGGAAGATATCCGCATTACAAGCAAAGAAAACGGCGCGCTTGTGGGCGAAGTGAAGCACGTAACCTTCAAAGGCGTGCATTATGAAATGCGTGTGGACACAGGCGGTTTCACCTGGAAAGTACAAAGTACTGTACAGTCGCCGGCGGGCTCTACGGTGGGGATTACCATTGCGCCGGATTTGATTCATGTCATGAAACAAACCGCACAGCCCGAATCCGGTGCGGGCGATGCTTCATGAAGCGGCTTTTTACGTATCCATATGTAGTTTGGCTGGCTATTTTCGTCATTGCGCCGCTGTTGTTAGTGGTTTTTTACGCATTTTCAGGTACGGATGCATATGGTAACACGTATTTCACATTGGGGAATATGCACAAATTTTTTGAGGGCATTATAGAAGGGCAGCCGTTTTTCCAAAGGATTTACGTTAGAGTGGCAACACGTTCCCTTAGAATGGCACTACAAACGACGATAATATGCTTCGTTTTGGGGTATCCCCTTGCGCATATACTGGCAAGCAAAGGCTTCCGCGACAAGCCATTTTTATTATTCCTATTCATCATGCCTATGTGGATGAATTTCCTGGTGCGCACTTACGGTTGGATGACTATTTTAGAGCGCAATGGAATTATGAATAATCTCTTAAGACGAATGAATTTACCTACTATAGATATTTTATTTACAGATTCGGCTGTTTTACTGGGAATGGTATATAACTTCCTGCCATTTATGGTATTGCCTATTTATACCGCGCTGACTAAAATGGACAAGCGCATTATTGAAGCGGCGCAAGACCTTGGCGCAAGCCCCAAAAGTGTATTTTTTCGCGTGGTTTTTCCTTTAAGTATGCCCGGTGTAGTCAGCGGAATTACAATGGTGTTTATGCCGGCGGCGGCCACTTTTATTATTCCAAACTTGCTTGGCGGCGGGCAGTTCTTCCTTTTGGGGAACCTGGTAGAGCAGCAATTTTTACTGGTGGGTAACTGGCATTTTGGCTCGGCTGTAGCCGTTGTTATGATGATTTTGATGCTGGTAAGCACGTTTATTCTCTCACGATTCGACCGCCAAGAGGAGGCAAGCGAAGGGGGGATGCGGCTGTGATACACTTCTTTTCCAATACATTTGCGGTACTAAAGCGGTTTTACCTTGGAGCCATTTTATTTTTCATGTACGCCCCCATTGCTGTGCTAATCATATTCTCTTTTAACAATTCGCGCTCCCGTGGTACATGGGAAGGTTTTACGCTGGATTGGTATATCCGGCTTTTTAACGACCAGCATACCCAGCTTGCCTTGCGCAATACGGTTTTGATTGCGATATTTTCTACTTTTTTTGCTACAATTATAGGCACGGGGGCGGCACTTGGCATAGACAAGTTAAAAAAGCGGCCGCGTACGGCAATCATGCTGGTAAGCCGCGTGCCTGTCATGATGCCGGATGTTATCACAGGAATTTCTTTGATGATGCTGTTCCTATTCGTGTTCCGAATGCTTGGCGTTGGCAGCCTTGGTTTTGGCACCATGCTTTTGGCGCATGTTATTTTTAATGTGCCGTATGTCATATTGTCTGTAACGCCAAAAATCAGGCAACTCGACCCCAACTTGTACGAAGCCGCACTGGACTTAGGCTCCAGCCCTTTTCGGGCATTTGTTCAAGTGATTTTACCGGAGCTTTGGCCGGGAGTAGTCACCGGCGCAATGTTGGCATTTACGTTATCCGTAGATGATTTTATGGTGAGTTTCTTTACCACAAGCCCGGGGGTTCAAAACCTGTCCATCAGAATTTTCTCGATGACCCGCCGTGGCGTAGACCCAAGTATTAACGCGCTTTCTACGATTATTTTTGTGGTGGTTATGGTTATGCTTATTTTAATTAACAGACGCGATAGGCAGTTGATACGTAAGAATGTGGAAGATGGCAGTGCGGAGGATTAATGAGATTGGGAGGTAGCGTATGGAATCAAAATACAGACAAGAAGTTGCGAAATTCGGGAAAAAGGATGGCTTACTTGCTTTGTGCGTGGTTTTGGGCTATCCCCTTCTTTCCGTTGCCTTTGCTGCAAGATGGGGTTTTTCAATGATGTGGCTATTAGCTATTATCAAAGTAGGGATTATTTTTTTAATTGTTTTACGTAATAAGCAAGGGTTATCATCTATTGGACTTCATAAAGAAAGGTTATGGCCTGCTGTTCGGTTAGGGTTATTGTTTTGTCTTATCCCCGTGTTGTTTGTGGCACTGATTCCGGGCATTTATGGCGGCTTTAATGAGCTTCGTATAGGGACACTTTTAGTAGTGCTTGTGACAGTTTTCTTCTTCGCGGCATATGAGGATATTATATTTGTTGGGTTTGTTCAAACCAGACTGTATGGCTTATTCAAAACCGACAGGGTTGCAATTCCGGTAGGCGCGTTAATATTCGCTTTAATGCACGTTCCTCCTTGGCTGATGGCGGGAGCGCTCGATACAAGCAACCTTTTTACAGTTGGAATGCAATTTTTTTCTTGGTTTCTCGTGCACCTTGTTTTTGTTTCTATATTCAAGACATATTATTCACTCGTTCCAATTTTTATTTTGCATACCATAATTAATTACAGCCGGAACTTTGCTCAAACGTTCACTGTTTTTGAAGTAGATTTTTCTTTAATTGCGCTTGCTTTATGTGTTCTTGCAGCTTGTGTCTTGTTTTGGTATACACACAAGCAATCCCAAAAAGCGACGGCAGAATAATCTTATACAAAATGATGGCGGACGCTTTGTAAATTAAATCACTCTAACCCTTCGGGGTAAAATAATAGGAGGAATGATAAGTGAAAAAAATTCTATTAATTCTAGCGATGGCTATGGTAGCCACATTAGGCTTTACAGCCTGTACTAGCGATGATGCAACCAGCACACCCGCTGAAAACGAATCTACCGCAGATGCAACTGTAAACCATCCGCCGCTGAATGTAGCAAATTGGGGCTTGTTTATTTACGAACCAGTTTTGCAAATGTTTGAGCAGGAATATGGAATCAGAATCATCTATAGCACATATTCGACTAACGAGGAACTGTATACCATGATGGTACATGGCGGTGCAGAGTTTGATGTCGTCGTTCCATCGGATTACATGGTAGAGCGTATGATTAACGAAGATTTGCTTGTACCAATTAATTGGGATAACGTCCCCAATGCAAGTTATATTTTCCCAAGGTTCCAAGGGCTGGCGTTTGATCCGCAAAGCCGTTACTCTATCCCATACAAATGGGGGACTTTTGGAATCGTTTATAACACAACTAAAGTAGACCAAGTGGTGGATTCCTGGCATATTCTTTGGGACGAGCAATATGCGGGCGAAATTTTTATGTATAACAGCTCCCGCTGTACAATGGGTGCCGTGCAAAGAATGCTGGGCTTTTCCATGAACAGTAGAAGCCAAGACGAGCTGAACCAAGTGAGGGACGCCTTAATACGGCAAGCCCCGCTGGTTCGTGCATTTTTGGCAGACCAAATTATAGATAATATGATTGGCGGAGAAGGTGCACTGGCTACGGTGTACAATGGCTGCGCCATGTGGATAACTTATTACAACCCGGATCATAATTATGTTGTGCCTATAGAAGGCTCGCAACTGTGGTTTAATTCCATGGTTATTCCCGCAACCACCCGAAACCAAGCCAATGCGGAAAAATTTATTAACTTTATGGCCCGTCCGGATATTGCATATCTCAATACACGTTATACGCGTTACTCCACAACAAATATGGGGGCATTTGAGCGGATTCCGGAATACTGGCAAAATAACCCTATCTATTGGCCGGGCGAAGATATTCTTGCCCGTGGCGAAGTTTTTGTAGACCTTGGAGATTTTAGAGCCGCGTTTGAACTTGCATGGACGCAGGTTATGCTTGCAGGGAATTAGAGTTGTATCTTTCCTAATCTCAGTTGATCCAACTATCGGACCAACTGGCCCGATAATTGGGCCGGTTGATTTTGTAGGGAACGTCGCCCTCGACGTTCCGTAAATTTGCATAATTGTAAGCTCGGAACGTCGAGGGCGACGTTCCCTACAACTCAAAATTTGTGCAATTTGTAAACCTCCCAAAAGATACTGTAATGTTTCTGTCATTTGGGAGGTTTAATTTACATAAAGTCATTTTCAACCGGTCGAATTTTTCGACCAGTTGAAAATAAACTCCCGAAAGGTTGTGTACCCATGAAAAAAATCATCGCATTACTTATGGCAGTAGTACTCATTTTACCCCTGCTAACCGCTTGCGGCAGAGGTAGCGGCATTATCGTAACCCCACCCGAAATTTACGACACCCCCATCGCTTCGCGTACATTTGACGCCCAGCCACTATCCGCTGCTGCTCCCATTGTCTCCCCTACTCTTTTAAGCTTCGCAGACCACACATTCTCTGAAGAAATGCTGGTGCCAAGGGACGGTTATGTGCTTGTTCCAATAACATATGGCGCAACGGGCATCGACGCTTTGAGTTCATTTTTCTTAAAAACTCCCTACGCCACAGTGCCAGACGCACCGCCCCCTTCCCTTTCTATAGACGGACAGCCGCAACCTTGGATAACACGCGAAGACGCGCGTACTTTTTTGGTAACCCCCGCAGTTCCTCTATCCGCCAACGCTGTATATGTATTCAGGCTTGCCAGAAACGGGCAGCCGGACATTACTTGGGCGTTTCAAACAGCCCCACGCTTCGAGATTTTGTCTACGCTTCCGCGGAACGAAGCGGTAAATGTGCCTGTGCGCACGGGAATAGAAGTTAATTTTTCGCTGGAAGGCGAAACTAACATTGCGGATTATTTCAACATATACCCACATGTAGAAGGGCGCTTTATCCGCCGCGGCAGCACGGCAGTGTTTATGCCAACCGACCCGCTGGAATATCTGCAAATTTATACTGTTACCATCGGGGCCGGTGTTACGCTGCATGGCACCGATACAAAAATCACTACAGACCACACATTTTCCTTTGAAACAGCCCCTTCACCCGACCAAACGAATGTAAGGAGCCGGGCTTCACAAGTGCATTTTTCCCAGCGGCTTGTAGAGTTCCCGACATTTGCGGCGCCAAGCGTACATTTTTGGTTCAACTATAACAGAGATTTTGCGCGGCCTGTAATAAATATAGGCGTGTACCGCATTGACGACCGTGCGGAAGCCATTGCCGCAGTGAATGGGCTTACCAATATTCGGCACTGGGCAATCAGTTCGCAAAACGAGTATCTTGTTGATACATCCGGGCTAACCCGCGTGTATTCATCGCGCATAAGCAGCAGGCAAGAAGACCCGGAGCGTTGGAACGAGACTTTCGCACTTTCAACCACCCTACCCCCGGGTTTTTATGTGCTTAACGCTACAACAAATGACTCCAGCAGCCAGGTGATTATCCAAATTACAGACCTGGCGGTGCAAGTGATTGCAGACGACAATATGGCCCTTGTGTGGGTGAACGATATGAATACAGGCTTGCCGGTTACAGGCGCAACAGTATACGACCCGGTGGACGACAGGACATACGAAACCAGCGCATACGGAATTGCCGTCGTAGACCGCATGTTATCCGCCGGTGAGTATTTGATTATTTCCACTTATGGGAACAATGAAAGCGTCGTGTTTATTGATGCGTCCGCATTTCAATCGTTCCATAATTGGGGCGGCGGCTGGTGGCCAACCCCGGTTGATGAGTGGGATATGGGCTGGTCCCCTTCCCCACGGCACTGGTTTGGCGCACCTGATGCAAACAGCGACTACTGGACGGCGTTACAGCTTGACCGTACTTTATTCCAGCGCAGCGACACATTGCAGCTTTGGGGCTTTGTACAAAACCGCAACCGGGAGGAAAATGTCACTTTCGTGACCGCTACAATTACGGAAAGCGCGTGGTGGCACTCGCCGGAACGTGACACTTTGCACAGGCAGAATATCCCCGTTGCGTACGGCGCGTATTCCGCAGAAATTAGGTTGCCGCATTTAGACCCTGGTTTCTATGAGCTTACGATTTCCCACGGCGACATTGTTTTGAGTTCCATATTTTTTAGCGTCGAAGACTATGTAAAGCCGCCGTATCAATTGACGGTAACAGCGGACAGGGTTGCGGCTTTTTTAGGCGAAGAAGTCACATTCACCGCCAGAACAGAATTTTTTGAAGGCACACCTGTGCCGGAATTGCAGCTTTCCTATTGGATAGGCGGGTGGAATTTGCGCACCCCCAACGGCGGCAGTGCAACCACCGACCTAAACGGCGTTGTTGAGCGGTCTGTAACCGTAGCCGCACAAGACGCATCGGCGCAGGGGCAAACCAGCTTGACTTTCAGCGCGGAAGCCACCCTGCCGGAAATTGGCTGGACGCATGAAATGGCATCTACCCGTGTTTTCATCAATGATATCCACGTGCGCCCACGCGCAACCCGCACAGAGGGCAATGCATCCCTTTCTATTAATGTCCACGATATTACCATAGACCGCCTAAACGACGGAACAGCCATACACGGCGGCGATTTCCTTTGCGCACCGGTGGCCGGGCAAACCTTGCAGGTGGAAATTTTCCGCATCTATTGGGAAGCTATCCGAAGCGGCGAAAGATACGACTTTGTCACAAGACAGGTTGTGCCAAGATACCGTCACGAGCGCAGGGAGGAACGCCTACAGCAGTTTACGCTGACCACTGACGAAAACGGCGAGGCCGCCAGAGATTTTCAAGTGCCTAACCGCAAAAACGAAAGCTACGAAGCACGCATAACCACCACAGACGGTAATGGACGCACTATTCGGCATAATGTATTTATTGGGCGCGATTGGTCAAGCTTTTTTAGAAATTCCGATGACGATATGCCATTTTTACACAGCGCAAGGCCCGCTGGTGAAGGCTATGATATCGGCGACGAAGTGGAACTTACCATCATGAGCGGTACAGAGCCCATTACAAGGGGCAATTTCCTATTTGTAGTCGTACAAAACGGAATGATAAGCTATCACGTTGGTGAAAATTCGCTTTCATTTATATTTGACGCACAGCATGTGCCAAATACGACTGTGTTCGCCTATCATTTTAACGGTCACACCTACCATACCAGCGGGCAAATGAGCCAACGCCTGATTTTTAACCCCACAACCCGTAACATGATTTTAACCGTGGAAGCCTGCCGGGAAAGCTACCGGCCCGGTGATATGTCTACTATTACTATCACCGCGACGAATTTAGACGGCAACCCAAAGGCCGCAAATATCAATATCAGCCTAGTAGACGAAGCCTTGTTTGCCCTAATGGATTACAACGTGGATACGCTGGCAGACCTGTACAGAATGGTTAACGACAGGCTACGCTTTAGCATGGCGACACACAGGACTTTTATAAGCGATGGTATATTTGAAGATGATGCCGTGTATGGTTCCTGGGCATTAAGATCTGCTGATATGGCTATGGCCGCCCCGGCAACAGAAGCTGCACAGGCCGGGGATGGCGGCGGACAGCAAACCCGCATACGCGAACGCTTCGAAGATACCGCAACGTTCAAAAGCCTGCGCACCAACGCACAAGGCGTGGCGACATTCACGTTCCAGCTCCCCGATAACATCACATCATGGCGAATGACCGCATCCGGCATAAGCACAAGTTTGTACGGCGGAAACACCGTGCAAAATATACGTGTAACAAACCCAATGTTCATCCACTACACGTTAAACAGCACTTTCCTGGTTGGCGATGTACCTTATATCGGCGTCAATGCTTTCGGCACAAGCCTGACAGGCGGGGAACGTGTAACATTTGAGGTGTGGTGCGAAGCCGCGCCGGATGATATCCGCACGGCAACAGGCGCGTCATTTGAGCGTGTGAATATCCCGCTTTGGGAAATGACCGCCGAAGGCATACACGCGCTAGTAGTACGCGCAACTGTAGAAAACGGCTATAGCGACGCGGTACGCCACACGTACCAGGTGGTAAACTCCCACCGCATGGTGGATACCGCCGTGTTTTATGAAGTCAACCCCGACACTGTTTTTGAAATAAACCCGCAGGGGTTAACCAATATTACTTTCACAGACCGCGGGCGTGGGCAATTTTTGAGCAGCCTCATGCAAATGCGCTGGACGCGCGGCGCAAGAATTGAAGGGCTGGTTGCCCGGCGCGAAGCCACAAGGCTTATCAGAACGCACTTCCCGGATATCCCGCTATTTTGCGCCACAAGTGATTTCAACCCGCAGGATTATCAAGTAGCCGGCGGCGGAATAGCCATGCTGCCTTATGCGGACGCAAATCTGCAAACCACTGTAGCGTTGATACCGTTTATACAAGACGAAATAAATGTAAATGCACTACGCGGCTACTTGCGCGGTATTGTACAGGAAAATTCCATGGACAATAGAATGCTGGCGCTGTACGGCCTTGCCATGCTTGGCGAGCCCGTCTTGCTTGACTTGCGCAATTATGCCAAAGTTGAGGATTTGTCTGTGAGAAATATCGCATATATTGCGCTTGGGCTTGCCGCCTTAGGCGAAATGCCGGCCGCCCGCGATTTGTTTACCGGTCGAATTGTACCGCATATACAAACAATTGCGCCATATTATCGTGTAAATGTTGGTGTTAATCGTAGAGAAATTTTAGACGCAACTTCCGTGGTTGCGCTCCTGGCAGCAAAACTTGGCATGCCCCAAAGCATGGGCTTACACAGCTATGCAGCAAGGCATCATACCGACGAACTTACACTTAACCTGGAACGCCTGGCATTCATCACCCGCGAAATAGAAAACCTTACAGACACAGCTGCCAGCATCACCTACACTATTTTTGGCGAAGAAGTCACCCGCGAACTTTCCGGATGGCAGCAATTCACCTTGCGAATCCCCGCGGAAAATATGCACCAATTTAACATCATTTCCATAACCGGCGATATCGGCGCGGTATCTATTATCCGCACTCCGCTTGAAAATATCGAGCCTGTAGACAATGATATCGTTATCCGCAGGGAATTTTTGAGAGCCGGCAGTAATACTGCCGCCAATACTTTTGCGCAGGACGACATTGTACGCGTGCAAATCTCAATCGATTATTCCGCCAGAGCCATAAGCGGCTCATATGTAATCACAGACTTTTTACCGGCGGGGCTTGTACTTGTAGAAAACTCCGCACGGTTTGGAACCAGAAGTAACGTATCCAACAACTGGCGCCATGCCACAGCAGAAGGGCAAAGGGTTACGTTCTTCGACTTTAACGGGCGGTTTGACAGAGTGCATACGTACTACTATTATGCGCGTGTAATAAACCCCGGCACGTTTACGGCAGAGGGTACGATGGTACAGAGTTTGGGCGTTAGGGAGTATTTAAGTGTTGGTAAATGTGCAGTAGTGATTATACGAGGATAGAGGCACTTCCCCGCTCCTGCACTGCTGCGATTGAAACAATATAGTGGGAACACGCCCTTAATCTATTAAATTAAGAGAGGCATTAACTATGGAAAACCTAAATTTGATAAACAAAGAAGCGTGGAACGCATACCAAGCTGATTATATGAAGTTTCATTTGATGGAACGCCCTGACTTTTTTGAGTTTTATATCAATGGTGGTGTAGATTTAGATGATTTCCTTCCCGCAATGCTTGGCGATGTAAAAGGGTTGAAATTACTGGATACTTGTTGTGCATGTGACGCAAAACAGGCGTTCTCATGGCACAATCTCGGGGCTATTGTTACGGCGTGTGACATATCGGATAAAGCAATAGAGATTGCCTCGCAGAACGCTCTAAAAATGAAATTTGATATGGATTTTATCGTTGCAGATATGCAAACGCTTGAGCCTGTCGGAGATAATTCATTTGATGTTGTTTTTGCAACATATCCCGTATGGGTTCAAAACATCAAGGATGCGTGTAAATCGTGGTACCGGGTGTTGAAACCTGGCGGGAAGTTGCTTTGGCACACGTCCCACCCTATTACAGATTGTATTGAAGAAAGCCGAAACGGATTGCGTATCGTTCATAATTACAATGCATCCCACACATCAATGTATAAAAAGTTTGACGGAACACCAATGGCCGAAAGACAAGCAGGTGGGTGGTCGGTTAACTTGCCAGTAGCCGAACATTTTTGGAGAATATCTGATATGCTGAATGCTGTCTGCGCCGCGGGGTTTACAGTGCGCCAAGTCCATGAGGCATATGAGGAAAGAAATGCTCATAAACATACTGGTCGCGAAGCAATGACTGAATCAGAAATGTGGAAACTACCCGGAGAATTTACTGTTCTTGCTATGAAGTAACACTCCGCAGTATGACCATTTCTCCTCAATCACACCCCTCAACACAGAAAGCCAAGAATATAGGATATTCAAGGCTTCCTGTGATTGTATTAATAGTTATGTCAATACGGAGGTATAGACGTTGCCCTTGATACAATCAACTAAGCCCAAAGAGTGCTGATTCTTTGGGCTTTTTGCGTTTCACACACGATTTTTAAATCAATTAATTTGCGATTTTCCAAGAAAATGCTTTGCCTCTCGTCTTTTTGAAATGCACCCCCTGCCATACATGAACAGAGGTCACAAACCTTTACACGGTAAAAACAAATGACCGTGTAAAAGTGAATGTCTTATGGCGCATCCTCCGTAGCAATAGGGATATAGACCATCTTCAGTGGAATTATTCTCTGATGTTTTTCGCTGAGTTTGTCGTAATACTTCAAAACAAGTTCTACCAAGTCGGTGCCAT
>Ga0123355_10001180_pt1 | contig 36280 bp, 30 predicted proteins | sample TergutEmb28metaG_3_FD_89872 | JGI IMG/M metagenome (GOLD analysis project Ga0123355, IMG submission 89872) | Embiratermes neotenicus P1 segment gut microbial communities from Petit-Saut dam, French Guiana - Emb289 P1 | ecosystem: Host-associated > Arthropoda: Insects > Digestive system > Gut ...
ACGGTATTCTTGGTACGCTGCTTGGGCTTGGGCTACTGCCGCTTCCCATGCGCGCCATTCTTCGTATGCTATTCGTTGGCGTTCTATTTCGGCACGCCATGCTTCGTATTCGCATATTGGGCAATCGCAAAATCGCGAGCATCCTACGGTCACCCATCCCCTTACTATAAGCGATATATCGTTGTTATTAATTACATCGTCTGGTAATTCCACCGTTCCTAAGAACATATATGCCAGTCCATGTGGCCCTGCGGGCGGTATAAAATAAATTGGTGATCCCCATGATATATTTGCTGTTGCACCAGGGTTGGCAGAGGCCACTACTATTCTTGCCGTTGTTGGCAAGCGCCAGTCACCGATATGCGCTTGCCAGCGGTTTACATGTCCCGGTGGATCAAAACCCGGAAAAGGAGGAGATATCAATAAAAGGTTCGGCAAATCTGATTCATTTACGCAGTTTAGGCATTCACAGTAAAGCGGACATACATTAACCGTTCCTTGGTGCAAGTTAGTCAGAATCTCAGAAAGCCCCCATTCTAAATCAAGATTGTGAGTTAAAAAATATGCATGTGTAGCCGTTACAGTTATTGGGGTAGGGCCACTTGGCGCATTGTCGTGAATACGGAAACGAATTACTGCAATGGGTCCCGCACCTATAGAGTTTTCTAACGGATTTGCTGAATACAAATTTAGATGCATTGGATTTTCACCAGCAGCAGGTGGCGTGAGTAGGATTCTTTCAGTGCCTGGTGTAACGCTGATACTTTGTAAAATGTTTGAATCGTACACAACCGTAAAACCTAGGGTGTTGAATTCCCAGGGGGTACAGTAACCGAATAGTACTACATCTACATATTGACCTGGTGCTGTAGCCGACGACAATATAGTTACAATAAGCGGTGGTGGCATAAGCGGGCTCCATGCAACATCTGCATCATCACCAAGCCCGCTTCCAAATGCGGGTATTACATGAAATATACCTGCTACTAATACTAAAGCTGTAACCAACGCCAGCATGCGTTTGCATAATTTTTTCATATTAATCTCCCTCGTGCTGCTGTGCAGCTTTTTATTTGCAAAAATGTAAAATTTTCCATAATTGCTTGCGTTTATTCTAACATAGCACTTTGCCAGTTTCAACAAATAATTTTGAAAATCCGCGTAACAATACGCAAGCAATATAGAGGCGACCGTTTTCGGTTGCCCCTACATTGCTTTGTGCGGTTTAACAAAACTCACAATCGTATTCACACACGCCTATGGTACAAAGCCATCTAAGATACGCCGGGTGGCCGCCTTGCATTTGCGGACCCGATGTAAGCCATTCAATGTACTCGCGAAGGGCTTCAAGGTCAATATCTGGCAGTGCAAAACGACCTTCAAAATATTCAGTATAGCCGCGACTTTGCTCTAAAAGTACATTCAACCATGCAAGATATTCTTCAAATGGGTAAAGCCCAATCGGTCTAGTTGCGGCAATGCAAAACAGACAAGGAGATGTGCATACACCTATATCGCAACGCCACTCACGATAAGCTAAATAGTCTCTCCAGTCTTGTTGATGTACTGTACGCTGATCAATATTCGCACGATTGGCTTGAAGCTGCGCGTCTAGCACTGCCAAAAGCCATTCACGATGTGGAATATAGTCGCGTAGCGCCTGGTAAAAATATACTTCACGCCAGGCAATATATTCTACTCTAAAGTAATAATAATTCCATCCGGGGGCAGTGTTGCAGTACCGATGATCGTATCTACATACACCAACAGCGCATTCATGTTCACGCCATTCTAGGTAAGCTCTTAGCCCTTGCTGTTGTGCTATCTGCTCGTCAATATTGTGGCGCCACAGTTGAAGATTAGCTCTTTCTATCGCCAAACGCCATTCACGATATTCATAATAATCGCGCTCCTGCTGGTAAACTGCATTTCGCCATACAAGATATCCGCAAGCCATATTATACACAGCATTTTCGCTTCTTGTTGCAACAAGCACGGTGTTACTATTTGTAACAAGTGCGCCGACCGGGATTGTTGCCCTGATTTGCATGAAGGACCACATATGGGCTTCGCCGCTAACGGTTATTGCAGCAGTGGTATCATTTATTCTTGCTACAGATTGGACAAGCCCGTGTGGGAGGTTGGTTATCCAATTGCCTGTTAGTGTGTTAGCAAAAGTATCGCCGGTAAGGGTAACTGTAACTGTTTGTTGGGCGATATTATGGCCGGAAGTTGAGTGGCCTACTATATGGCCAGAGAGTGTTGCGGTAAGTGGAGTTTGTTCTATAAGGGTAAAACCAGCCCATCCGGCGGCTCTAAAGGCTGCTGTTGTACCGGTTGGGATATTCACATTAATAATAGCACGGTTAAGCCCTGCAAATGTTGTGTTGTTTATTTGCTGTGGGATTGTGCGTTGGTTGTTGATTGTGCGAAGACCTGTTGCGCCGATAAAGGCAAAGTCGCCAATGGTGTTAATTGAGGCGGGGATGGTGATTGTGTTGAGTGATACGTTGCCGTGGAAGGCAGAGTCTAGGATTCGTGTTGCATTTTGCGGCATGGTAACTGTCGGGGTATTCGGTAGTGGATCTGCTGTCCCAGGACCTCTACCATCAAATATTTCTCCTGATAAATGAGCTAATCGGCGTACAAGCTCAGCGGTGCAAACACCACAAAAGTTACGATTCCCTGAAGATGCACGCATCATACAACCACTTTGACCAGCAACAGTACTTACAGCAGCTGGAACAGCCCAACCATGAGCAGCAGGGCTCACATTTAAGCCTGGGTATACAAAACGTGTAGGAACATGCAAAACATTTCTGTGACCAAACCAATGATTCCATTTTACATCTTGATTTGGTACCTGTGTTGTATTAGCTGAACGTTCATAGAAGGCGTCATGATTACCATGCTCATCCACAAGTCCTCCAAAGGAATGCCCGAATTCATGAACAAAAGTACCTTGCCAAGCGGTGCCATTGGGCCATACTACATTGCTACCGCCTGGAGGAGAGACTGCGTTTCTAATTGATGTCACTGCAATCGTCGCATTTGACCTGTAATGCCAGCGAGGCCAGGCAAAACCTGAGCCAGCTCCAGCATTCGAAATAACTTGTATCATATCTTGGTGGGTGACAGAAACAATTGAGTTTGCTAGTTCTCTGATGCGAGGCTGCCTCGTAGTTCTCCCTTGGATAGTAGAGCCGTCGCTGCTTATAGTACCAAGATACCCAAAACCAGTTGCAGAGTGATTACCAAAAGTATGAATTACATATACAGTAAACAAATCCTCAAAGAGTCCAAAAGGATGAGTGTTAAGCATAGCGTTTATAGAGTTATTTGCATGGTATAAAACCGTCCCAAACTGGGATTCTGCAAACCCGTCGCTTAAAAGTATAATTACAATGCTGTCTTCGTGTGGAAGGCCACTGTACCTTATTCTTGTGTACGGAAAAGGGTTGTTGGAGCTAAATGGCTGGATACTGCCATCATAAAGCCCAATAAGGTGTTCTATTTCTTCAGTTGGAACGGGGACTCTATAAGTCATTGTTCCAGTATAATCAGACTGTACACGAAGATTCCGGTATATCTGCCGCCCGTCATCCAAAATTTGGCGAAGCCCATCTATGCTAACACCCTCAAATTGATGTTCTGATGCGGCTGCAAGAAATTCGTCTGTAAAATTGTATACTTTTTGTTCAGTGGAAGCTGAAACATTCACTAGGCTTAAAATTGCCACTAGCATTAAAACTGCTGATAGTAAACATACGTACTTTTTCATTGATTTTCTCATCCTAATTCTCCTTTTCTTCGTACATAAAATGCACGGTAGCTTTAGCTAAGTATCGCTTTTTGAAACCAAAACAAAATCTTGCTGCTTTCAAATTCTCATAGTTTCATAGCACAATCATATGTAGTCCACCCCCAGTATCACAAATTTTATAACTATTAATCGCTTATTGGCGATATTTGTAATTAGTGTATCAGTTCCCTGCATATGTTGCAATAAAAACTCTAAACTTGCATGTTTATGTAAAATTGGTGGCCTGCAAAGACCAGTTCCAGCTTGAGGCATAATAACTACAATTGGGCCAAGTGACAACATCCACATACTGTCATTAAGCCAAACAAAAAAAGGCGCGAAATAATCACGCCTAACAGCCATCTTATAGTATTACCCCTTTCCGGGGAATTTGGGCACGCAAAAAAGAGCTGCGAGCCTGTGTATGTGCAAGCTCCACAGGCGACCAAAGATAGTCGCCTAAAGGTTTAGCTTTGTGTAATTTTAGCGGGTTGACCGCGGGTGTTTATTTTTTTCGCATATATGCTGTACAGGGGGTATTGTCGTAATACAATGGGCTCCCCATATATGCGAATACAAAAGCGGCCAAGCCCGCTAATTCGGGACAGGAAGCATTCGCTTCACCTATTGTCCCTATTTCGGAAAGATATACCAAACTACAAAACTACCGGCCTTGCAAACACCGCCGCGCGCGATACTTCATGCAATGCATGCGTAAGCCATAAAATAGTTTAATATATCAATCCGTTTGCCCTTGTAGGGACAGTGAACATTAGTGACAGGAGGCATTCGCCCCGCTATTGTCCCCAATATGAACGTTCCCCACCCGGGGCGGTAAGCCAAGCGGTAAACAACATAACAATAGATATCAACAGAGCCGGGTACACGCAGGGATGGAGCTACCATTTATCGAAGAGCCGGTTAAAGACAGTATTGAGAGAAGTGAACCTCTTAACTTGTGGGCATTATAACTCATGTTTATTGAAAAGTCTTATGACATAGTCTTAGAAACTGTATCCGATAAGCCGATGTGTCATTTGCGCGCTATTTGCACATGTCATTATTAAACACAGTTTCTTCCGCATGCGGCAAGAATACCTTTCCACAAAAATTGCTTACTTTACAATTTTTGTGATATACTAATGACATATTCTAAGACCACGTCATATTGGAGGTTCTTAATGACAAAAACGCAAATAATCGACGGCGTAGTAGGTCACTTGCGCACCGCTTATCGCAAAACAGTTGCCACAGCAAGCAATTCTCAAATATACAACGCCCTAGCTGTGACTATCAAAGAACATGTGTCCGCAAACTGGATAGCTACGCACGACCGTTTGGAAAAACAGGATGAAAAAACTGTATACTATTTGTCTATGGAATTTTTAATGGGTAGGTTTATGGGCAACGCCATGTTAAACCTTAGCCTTAGAAACCCTGCAAAAGAAGCCTTGGACGAACTTGGCATAGATATTAACCTTGCAGAAGAAACCGAACCGGATCCGGGCCTTGGCAATGGCGGCCTTGGCCGTCTTGCGGCCTGTTTTTTAGATTCGTTATCTACAATGGGCTACCCTGCTTATGGTTGCGGCATTCGTTACCACTACGGTATTTTCGAGCAACATATAGAAAACGGATACCAGGTAGAAAAACCAGACGCTTGGTTGCAAAATGGTGACCCGTGGGGTGTAAGACATGAAGAACACGCAAAAGAAATAAAATTTGGTGGTCGTGTTACATGCTATAAAGACGAAACCGGCGAGTACCGCTTTAAATTGGAAGATTGTCAATCTGTAATGGCCATTCCGTACGATTATCCCGTAATTGGCTACGGCACAAAAATGGTTAACACCCTGCGTCTTTGGGACGCGGAAGCCGTTAACCGTTTCGACCTGCAATCTTTCAACGAAGGCCAACATGAACGCGCTTTGCAAGAACAAGCTCTTGCCCACAAATTGTCGTCTGTACTATACCCGGCAGACGAACATGTCTCTGGCAAGGAATTGCGCCTTAGGCAGCAATACTTTTTCATTTCCGCTACTATTCAATATGTGGTAGAAAAATTCGCCTCCAGGCATAATAACCAATTTGAAAAACTGCCTGACTATGTGCAGTTTCAACTTAACGACACTCACCCAAGCCTTGCAATTGCGGAACTTATGCGGGTACTTCTTGACCGCTTTCAGCTATCTTGGGACGAAGCCTGGCAAATAACCCGCGCTACCTGCGCATACACCAACCACACGATAATGAGCGAAGCATTAGAAAAATGGCCCATAGAACTTTTCAGCCGTTTACTACCCCGCATTTATATGATAACCGAAGAAATTAACCGCCGTTTCTGCGACAATCTTGTACAGTGGTACGGCAACGACCCGGAACGCATTCGCAAAATGGCAATTTGCGCAGATGGTCAAATTCGCATGGCGCATCTTGCAATTGTAGGCAGCCATTCGGTAAACGGCGTTGCCGCAATTCACACCGATATTTTAAAGAAAATAGAACTTAAGAATTTTTACGAAATTTATCCCGACAAGTTTAATAACAAAACCAATGGTATAACCCCACGCCGCTGGCTTGCAAATTGCAACCCCAAATTGTCCGCCCTTATAACAGAAAATATTGGCGACGGCTGGATCACTAACCTTTCCGAACTTGCCAAGCTAAAGCCTCTATCAGCAGACAAAGCATTTCAAGAAAAATTCATGGGGGTTAAACACCAAAATAAAATTGAACTGTCAAACCATTTTCGCAGTCAATACGGCATTGGTGTAGACCCGAGTTCTATCTTTGACATTCAAGTCAAGCGACTGCACGAGTACAAACGCCAGCTGCTAAACATCTTTCATGTAATTGATATTTACAATACGATAAAACTTAACCCCGGTCTGGACATTAACCCGCGTACGTTTATTTTTGCGGCCAAAGCCGCCGCAAGCTATCATAGGGCAAAGCTTATCATCAAATTAATTAACTCCGTGGCCAATCTTGTTAATAACGATCCGATTGTGGGCGAACGTATTAAGGTGCTTTTTCTGCCAAACTACCGGGTTAGCATGGCAGAAAAACTAATACCCGCCTGCGATGTTAGCGAGCAAATTTCTACTGCAGGAAAAGAGGCGTCCGGTACCGGTAACATGAAATTTATGTTAAACGGCGCGATAACCATAGGCACATTGGACGGCGCGAATGTTGAAATGTTGGAAGAAGTAGGCGACGAAAACATGTTCATTTTTGGTATGACGGCCCAGCAGGTACACGCCCTTACCATAAGCGGCAATTACGCCCCGTGGGATATATATAATATAGATTACAACGTGCGCAATGTACTAACCACGCTTATTAATGGCACGCTTGACCCAAACCACGACCTGTTTAGGGAGTTGTACGACGCTATGCTAAACGGCTTCGGCGGCGTACGCCCCGACGAATACTACGTTTTGCAAGATTTTGCCGCATACAAAAAAGCTCAAGCAAATATAGGTGCGGCATACAAAGACAGCGACCGCTGGGCAAAAATGGCTATTATGAACACTGCCTGCGCTGGCAAGTTTTCCAGCGACCGCACCATTGCCGAATACGCAAAGGAAATTTGGAATATGAAGAGTGTAGAAATGTAAAGGACGGAACCCATGAAAAAAAAGCAATTTAACACACTAATGTTATCATTCTTTGGCACGCTTATTATTTTAGGCGCGATTGTTTTGCTTGTTTGGCAAGTAATCATACCGCAATTTAGGCAATTGCCCTTTATCTCTGGTACGGAAATTATACCATTCCACGAGCACTATGGCCTTAACCCATTGGTTGCAACGTTGGTAGTGGACGACCAGCGTATGACAGACATAACCGCACCCATGATAGAGCTCCGCGGTGGCGATACATTTGTCTATATTCCAGCAAGTTTTATCGCTGAAAATATTGATCCATTTGTATTTTGGGACGACGGTGCCAGCACTTTCTTCATTTCTACCAGATATGAAATGCTGGAATTTACACCTGGCAGCAATACTTTTCTTGTGAATGGGGCGACCCATCCCCTTGCGGTGCCTATCAGGCGTGCCCTTGGCGATGTTTTTATTCCTGCCCAGCTGGTGGAGGATCTTTATCCGTTTAGAATTGAATATTTGGCAGATTACAATATTGTCACCATGACATCCGTTTTGGAAATGCAAACTACAGCGGCTGTATCCGTAAGTACCGCTTTTGTCCACCACCGGCCAGATAGCAGAGCCTCTGCTTTAACTGAACTTAGCCTTGGCGATATTGTTACAATTTTCCGTACCAGCGGCGATTATGTTTTTGTGCGCACCCCGCAGGGTTTACTTGGGTATGTGCAGGAAAACTATCTGGGGGACACGCAAAGATTTGTTCCTGGCGATACAATTCGTCCCACAATTTTGTCTGCCTGGATAGACAATACAACTGCCCGTCCGCCACGCTGGAACGGCGGCAAAATAAATTTTGTATGGGAAGCCAGCCATAACCAAGACGCAAATGCATTACGCATGCAAACCCCAACCCACCGCAGTGTAACGGTAATTTCGCCAACCTGGTTTGATTTTGACATGGAAAACTTGCGTCTTTCATCCGTGGCAAGTCAAGCATATGTGGATTGGGCGCATTACCAAGGTGTGCAGGTGTGGCCAAAGGTTTTTGATGTAAACAATGCATCTGCCCGTGCAATTTTAATGAACCGCGAAGCGCGTCGCACCGTGGTTAACCAGCTTGTAACCTTTGTGGATACCTATAATGTGGACGGCCTTAACATTGACATTGAACATCTTAATAATTCTCGCGAGGGCGCGTACAAAATCCAATTTTTGCGGGAATTGCTTGTTGCGCTTGGCAACCGAAATGTAGTTTTGTCCGCTGCTGTTAAAGTGCCTGAGCCATTTAATGTTATAACCTATAGGCATGACCTTATTGGCCTAACCGTAGACTTTGTTATGGTAATGACCTACGACCAACACTATAACCCCGCAAATCCAGGCCCTGTTGCGTCCCTGCCATGGGTGCAAAACCAAATTATTAGAATGTTGGAACTTGTCCCCCGCGAGCAATTATTAATGGGAATTGCCACGTACACTCGTGTTTGGCGGGAAGATATTTTGGAAGTGGAACCTATGTCTCTTCAAAATTTGAGCATGACCGCTACCCGTAATTTGTTTGAAGAAAACGGCGTTGCGTGGGATGCCTGGGAATGGGATGAACATTACGCTTTGTATTACGGCTACTTTTTGAATGTGACCATACGATACCGCGCATGGCGGGAATGCGAGCGTTCCATAGCCGCAAAGATGGCAATTTACCGCACCTTTGATCTTGCGGGTGTTGCAAGTTGGCGACGAATGTTTGAAAGCCCCGGAGTTTGGGATGTGTTGGAGATGTATGTAAGATAGGAGGCTGGCTATGATTGACAAAAAAATCGATATAAAAAAACCAACGGAATTAAAACCACTTGCGCCACGCTTGGCAGCACCTATGGTCAAACCGCTTATTAGCACAGCTCCGTCACCAGACAGCATAACCGCGAGGGTCGCGAGCATTTTAAATAGAAGCAACGCGCCCGCCAAGCCACAGACAATTCTTTCCAAATACACGCCACTTGCCAAACAGGAAACCACACCCACATACAAGCCACTTAGGGTAGTGCCAAAGAAAGAAGAAGCCCCTTGCGGTGCCCACGAATACAACCGCAAGGATTTTGGAAAATACTAATGGACTACACTTCTGTAAAACAAAAAGGTAAGCATATTATTGTGTCGGGCATAAAAAATTTTTGCCCGACACAAATTTTGGATTGCGGTCAGGCATTTCGATGGCATTTAGCAGAAGAAATGGATGACGGCAAAACCTATAGCGGCTTTGCCCACGGGCGGCGGCTTAGTTTAACGTACAAAAACGATACCTTAATTTTGTACGATACATCCCTGCACGAGTTTGAAGAAACCTGGAAGGGTTATTTTGACCTTGATCGCAATTATGAAGAATTACATACACTTTTTATCCGTTACGATGCGGATAATATGAAAAAAACCTTGGCATATTCTCCAGGGCTAAGGCTAATGCGCCAAGACCCATGGGAAATATTAATCTCATTTATCCTAAGCCAAAACAGTAATATTCCGCGGATAAAAAAAATGATATCGCTGTTGTGCGAAAATTTTGGCAAGGCTTTGCCATGCGGTGGGTTTGCTTTTCCCGATGCAAAAACTTTAGCGATTCTCTCACCTTCGGATTTAGCGGATATCAAAAGCGGGTATCGTGCACCATATATAATTGACGCTGCAAAGCAAGTGGTAAGCGGTGCATTGGATCTTTCACCAAGCCGCCCTACGGCAGAAATAAAAAAAGCCCTGCTTAATGTGCATGGCGTTGGTCCAAAAGTTGCGGACTGCGTGTTATTGTTCGGTTTTGGTAAATTGGAGTGTTTTCCGCTGGATGTGTGGATGAAGCGAGTTATGGCAAAAATGTACCCATGCGGTTTCCCGGCAGAACTTAACGATTATGCAGGAATTGCTCAACAATATTTATTTCACTATGCACGAAATACGTTTTCCCCTAAGCCGGAGAAAGAGGTTTTGTAATGGATAAGCTGACTTTATTCCATGGCGAGGTAAGACTGCCCGCATTTTTCCCGGATGGTACCCGCGGCGTAGTACGCTGTGTAGATTCTGCCGACCTTAAAGCTTGCAAAGTACCGGGCGTTGTTATGAACACCTATCATCTAATGACAAAACCCGGGGCAAGTACTGTAAAGGCTCTTGGCGGGTTGAATAAATTTGCAAATTGGGACAGGCCAATTATTACCGACAGCGGCGGCTTCCAGGTGTTTTCCCTTATTCGGGAGAATGCCTCGTTCGGGGAAATTAGGCCCAATGAAATTATATTTCGTAAAGACGGCAAAAAGACTGTACTAAGCCCGGAAAAATGCATACAATCCCAGCTTGCATACGGTTCGGATATTCTGATGGCTCTTGACTACTGTACCCACCCAAACGACCCGTATGAAAGACAGGCTCAGTCCGTGGATGTGACAATACGCTGGGGTAAAAAATGTATGGAGACATTTTTGAAAAACCGAACGAACGCACAATTATTCGGCATAATCCAAGGTGGTAACGAGAAAAACCTGCGCAAAGAATGCGCCGACGCCCTCCTGCAAATGGGGTACACCGGTTTTGGCTTTGGCGGCTGGCCCTTGGACGAAAACGGCCAACTTACAGAAGAAATTTTAGCATACACGGCCGAGCTCGTCCCGGACGGCATGGTAAAATACGCCATGGGTGTTGGAAGGCCTGAAAATATTGTCGCCTGCGCAAGTATGGGATACACTCTTTTTGACTGCGTTATCCCCACCCGCGAAGCGCGACACAATCGCCTGTACGTATTCAACGAGGAATTCGAAAAACCGACCGATATAGACTTTAGCAAAAGCCACAATTTTTATAAATACCATTACATTTTGGACGACGAACACAGGCGAGACAGCCGCCCAATTTCAAAAATATGCGACTGTCATACCTGCATAAATTATTCGCGGGCATATGTAAGGCATCTTGTTAGTATTGGCGACAGCTTGGGGCATAGGCTTGCAACCATACACAACTTGCGGTTTTATACTATGCTTATGGAGCGGTTGCAGAGGTGATAACCGGTTCAAAATACAATATGCTATACCCGCCCTTGGTAGAGCGCGTATACAATGAAGAAACACAAAAAGGTAGCAAAAATGTCGACAAGACAGTCAAAACTCGCCTACACCAAATGTTTGGGGCGTATGTACAAGGGAACGCGCATAAAAAGGCAAAGCTGCTACTTGATGAGTTAGCGAAACATCCCCCGGCTCGGAACAACCCTGATATGGAGCAGAGTCCCATTTTTGTAAAGCTCTTGCTCCTCCACGCCTCTACAAAGGAACGCCTGCCACACATAAAACCTTTTTGCAGTTTCATATCCGCCAGCATCCCAAATATCGAAACCATCCTTGACCTTGGGTGCGGCTTTAACCCATTCACCATTCCATACCTACGGATCCCAAATTTAAAAGCATACCACGCCTATGACATCGACCTTCGCACAAAAGACCTTCTAAACTACTATTTTGAACTTTTAAACCTTCCCAAAGCTGCCGCATGTGCCGACCTTGTTACGGAAAACCCGACAGAAAATGTCGATCTTGCCATAATGGCAAAGCTTCTTCCTGTATTGGAGGCACAACGCCCGGGTCGCGGGTACGAACTTATACGCCGGCTTAACGCCGGACATCTTATAATAACCTACCCGCTAAAAAGTCTTGGCGGGCGTGAAAAAGGCATGGGTAAAAATTACGCCGCCCAGTTTAGCAAGGCACGTGAAGACGGTTTGCTGGGTAAATTTCAACTAGAAACAAGTGCGGAAATTGGCAGCGAACTTATATATCTGTTAAAAAAAGAGGAGAACTCATGAAAAAAGACAAATTTTATTCGGGTTTTGTGGCATTAATAGGCCGCCCAAACGTTGGCAAATCCACCCTTATGAATTTATTTATAGGTGAAAAAATATCCATTGTAACAAACAAGCCGCAAACTACGCGCAACAAAATTCGCAGCATATTAACGGGAGACGACTACCAGATTGTATTTATCGACACCCCCGGCATTCACACGCCTACCACTAAGCTTGGGAAGTATATGGTGAAGTCTGCCCACACGGCTTTAAACGAGGCGGATGCCGTTATTTTGTTGGTGGAACCGCGGGAAAAAATTCATGAGGGCGACATGGCCATCATGGAAAGTTTACAGGATGTCAAAACCCCTATCTTCCTAGGTATAAACAAGGTAGATACTGTAGACAAGCCGGGGCTTTTACGGGTGATAGAGGCCTACAACAAGGCGTTTCCTTTTAAGGAGATAATCCCACTGTCGGCATTAACCGGCGAAAATACTCAGGCATTGTTAAAATCTTTGCGCAGCGTTCTTGAAGCCGGGCCAATGTACTTTCCCGAAGACCAAATAACCGACCAGCCCGAGCGTCAAATTACCGCAGAAATTATCCGGGAAAAAGCGTTGATGTATTTGCAGGAAGAAATCCCACACGGCTTGGCGGTTGAAATAACCGGCATGAAATCCCGCTCTAAAGACCCGGACAGCAACCCTGACGCGTTAATTGACGTTGGCGCCACAATTTTTTGCGAACGAGATTCCCACAAGGCAATAATAATCGGCAAAAAAGGGGATATGCTAAAAAAAATCGGCTCTGCTGCTAGGCGGGATATTGAGAATTTACTGGGCTCACCAATTTTTTTGGAGATTTGGGTAAAGGTGAAAAAAAATTGGCGCAACAGCGATTTTCTGCTTAAAAACTTTGGGTATAACGAACGAGAAATTTAGGGGGGTGTCCGATAATTCCATTGCACCACCTTTACGCTCCTAGCCTAGCACAATTTTTATTTGAAAATTCGGCACAATGGAATTATCAAACACACCCTAGTGCAAAAAATAAATTACCAAAATTTAACCGGCATATAAAAAAGCTCCCTGCGGATAATATAGTCACAACTATTAAAGGGGGCTATTATGACAAACAACGACGACAGCTGGACAAGTTTCGCCCTAACAGGCGATCCCAAAGCGTATCTGAAATATAAGCAAAAATTTTCACACCATCCCGAGCCGGGATCTCGCCAAAACCGCTCTGGTGGTTCCGGGCCGGAATAACGTAATCATACCTCTTTGCAGAAAGGAAACTTTACTTGCAACTACTAAAAGTTCGGGGGCTGGTGCTTCGCGAATACGAAGCCGGCGAAAGCGACAAACGACTACTACTTTTTTGCAAAGAATATGGCCGCTTAATGGCCTATGCGCGGGGAGCCCGTAAACCTACAAGTAAGTTTATGGCTGCCGCGCAGGTTTTTACATATGCAGATTTTGTGCTGGCAAAGGGGCAAAACTTCTATTCCCTTTCCCAGGCCGAAATAATTGAAAGTTTTTACCCACTGCGTCAAGACTATGATAGATTAATTTGTGCGCACAAAATAACAGAAGTATGCGAAAAAACCTTATGGGACAATATTGAAAGCGATAAATTGCTAAAGCTTGCCCTAAAGTCGTTGTCTGTATTGGCAAAAGGAAAAGTACCGCCCGACCAGGTTAGGGGTGTATTCCTTATGCGTTTTTTTGATGTTAGCGGATTTCGCCCACAAATGGATGCCTGCGTTGTTTGCGGTACCGCTATAACAAATACAACAAAAATATTCCTATGTACAGAAGGGCTGGTATGCGACGCGCATAAGCCCGTTACACACCAGCCCCTATCAGCCGCAGCCATTGCCGCTATAACACATATTTTAGACAATAATCTAACCGATGCTTTTAAATTTACCGCAACGCAAAGTGTTTTGACGGAAATTGACAGAGCGGCAAAGCTGCTTTGGCAAAATTTATAGTTATAGTCACAGGAATGTAAAACTGTCCAGTTATTGCGCAGCAAACGTACTAAAGCCGCAAAGATGTGCATTCGTTAGTGGGAACGCGCCATAGAGTAAACAAAGTATACGTTATTACTAATTGTACTTGTCAAAGTTAACTCGTTGCCGCTAATTGAATAGTGCCATTCAGTTGGCGCAATACAAATTGTGCCGCAAAGTTCAGGTGTAGTACAAATCGAAAGTACATTATTACTTGTTGCCCAACGTATTGGTAATGCCATCCTTGTACCTGTGCCGTTTGCATTAAATTCGTAATAAGGTGTGGTTGTATCTGTAGATGCCCAGTCCCATATGCCTACCAAATGCGCAGCCGTTGCCGAGTTGCCCTCTGCAACACAACCGTCGGTTATTATTGTAATAGAACGGGTTGCTTCATCCCAGCCAATGTTTTCTGGGCAAATTTCAATACTTTCCAACACGGCGCGCAGCGGTAACATTGTCCTGTCCGAAATAATTTGGGCAGGTACGTCCAGCATAAAATTTTCACCATTGGTGGTAAAGTTGGCACTGCCAATTGCAATAACCACAGTAAAGTCGCTGCGGGTTAATGTTGCAGTTTGTTCCGCAGGGTTCCATGTTGGTGTAAAACCAAGGGCATTAAATACACTGCCCACGGGTACAAGGGTTCTGTCGTTTACAATAACCGGAAGCTGGTCTGGAAACTGTACGCGTACGCCATCAATTGCAACAGAAATTTCTGATTCTGCTTGCAGTGCAAGCGGTACCATTATTAACACAAACAAGACTATAACTAATTTTTTCATTTTGTCTCTTCCTTTCCGTAGGGGGGATCCATTTTCGGGGCGGTTGGATTTTCCTCAAGTTTTCGCCGCATTGCTTTTTCATACACTTCTAACAAAATCACCAGAAGATAGGTAGCCAGTAATGATGTGGTTATTTCTTCAAAAAACCGCGGTATCCAAAAATAGATAAACCCAAGTTCACGGGTTAACGGACCAATAACCATTAACAATAGGATATAAGTGTTAATTGCATTTGCAACTATCCCCGGCAATACAATAGACACCAGCAATTTTATGAAACGGTTATGGAATTTACTGTTTTTAGACTTGCGTGTGAGTATATACGCAGCAATATGCGGCACAAGTCCCAAAAGCCCCGCAATTATTAACCCATATGACAATACATTACGTACCATAAGATTTGGTGTAACGCCATCTGTGCCATAAGGTGTTAGCCAATTGGCGTAAGCCGTATCCGGGAAAAAAAGAAGTATAAGTACGTTAACAATTCCTAAAACCAGCAAAAAACCAAAGCACGCGCTATACACGACAGAAAATATTTTGGGGTTTATGTTTTTTACCTTAAGCCACATGTACCCAATGGCAAAACCACGGAAAAATGCCACTAAAGTAACAGGCAACAAAAACGCACCCGTAATGCGTGGGTTAAAAAAGAAATTTAACAAATCCGCCATTGCGCGTTGTAGCCCACCAAAAAATGGGCCAAAAAAAATGGCTACTATATTATGGAAGACACCAGAAAAACCAAAACGCAAAATGGGCGCGCCGCCTATAGGAATAACAATTGTTGTCATCAGGCTTACTGTAAAAGCCACGCCAAGTAAAACTCCACAGATAATTTTCCTTTGCACATTAGAGTATGGGGGGATTATGTTTTGCGACAGCTTTATTTCGCCATTAACGAGAATACCCGCGAAAATTAATAAAATAATAACAGCATATAAAATAACGGCAGCCCAATAAAAAGGTGTGGCATCTACAGCCCGCCGGTAATCTATCCCGTGTACAAAATGTACATTAAACCACGTTATCCCCAGTATGGCTACAATAGCCACTTTAAGCAAATGCCCAAAAGAAATTTTTGTAAGTGACATTAACAGCAAAACAGCGGGCAGTACCAGCAGCATAAGCACAATCGGATACGAGCCGTAAAAAACATAATCAAGGCCCGTAACAAAATTTAAGCCTGTGTAGGTATTTTCGTTATAGTCTGTAAAAACATTAACCAGCGGTAAAAAAAACAATCCACATAAAATAGCCGAGAAAAGAAAAATAGCCAGTCTATACATAGCTGTACTTGGTATTACCTTTAATTTCGATAATAGGTTTTGCATTTGGCTACGCTCCCTTTATTTTTGCACAAAATGAAGGCCGCCCCATACAGCTGCCTGTTACGATTAAACTATCGTCGCCAAGTTTACCGGTGGTTATATTTATTTCATCCCCAAGGCATGTCTCCCCCAGGTAGTTAATTTGAACTTCGGCCCACTCAGGGGAATCGTTGTTGTTTGCAAAAACGGCGTTGCCAATCAAATCGCCATAAATACTGTTGTTCATATGCATGTTTGTGTCCACATCCGCATAGCGAACGGTATGGATGTGTTCGGATAATACTTCAATATCGTCATAAACAACTTTGTCTGGCGTTACATTTACCATAATATCTGGCAGATCCGGGATTGCCACCGGAAGAGCAGATGGTTTTAATATTTTACGTTTTGCTATATCAAAAAGAATCCATAGGCTTGCCCATTCCATTACTTTTTTGCCTTCAGCGTCATACATATCTCCTTTGCGGATAAATGTGCCGCGGGACACGTCCGCAGGCCAGGTGCGGATGGCTACGGTTTCGTTATATTTGGGCATCCGGGATATTTTCAACCCAAAACGCTGTATAACAAAGCTCATATTTAATGGGTGAAGGGTCTCAAAGCCTATGCCAAGTTCGTTGGCGTTTACATCTGCTGCAATATGCGCCATGCGCAAAATTGCAGATAATTTAATTTTTTCACGAAAATCTAAATCATAGTAAGTAATTCTTGTATTTCCTTCGTACATATTAGTGGCACCTCCTGACCATTTTCACGCATTATACCACAAACGTAACAAGCACATGAAAGAAAAAACAAAATGCGATAAGTACTAAAAAATGCTTTGCCTGTTCTTCTTTCGTGTTTTCCATGTATTTCGTAGTAAAATTCCTTGCACCTATTGCGTTTTACTAATATAATAGACTTGATGTTTTGTCGGACATTTTCTAATGATAAATTACTACAAGCGGTTATGCCGCTCCCCAAAGAAAATGGGCGTTGCCCGATGTAGCGGCGAAGCGTGGGGCCCAGAGCCCCATTAGAAAGGGAGATATGTGATGATTGGCTCACTTTTTTATGGAATACAGAGGTTAATTGTGTTGGGTATGCCCGCCACGCCTTACGGAATGGAAGGTGCTCCAGCCACACCAGGGGAAGTTACCCAAGTTGTTAATGACGCGGTAAACGGAGCAGCTGCTGCCGTGCAGGAAGCTCCTGCCGGATTATTTGGCGGCGGCATGTTGCCAATGGCACTTATTTGGGGTGCGGCTATTATAGGTTTTTGGTTCCTGCTGATACGCCCCCAAAAGAAACGTGACAAAAAGTTAAAAGAATTACAGTCAAGCATTAAAACAGGCGACAATGTTGTTGTAAGTGGCGGAATGTTTGGGCGCGTAGCCGACATAGGCACCGACTGTTTTGTTATAGAAATGGGAATTGGCGGCCGCACAGTAAAAATTCCTATTTTAAAAGCAGACGTTTTAAGCGTGCGCGACCCTGTTCTAACACCACCGCCTAAAGTTATTGAGTAAAAACTTAAGGAGGTTTTAGTATGTTACCATTGGTTGTTGTATTGTTAGTAATTGGTATACTGGCTCTTGTGCTTGAGCTTATCATGCCTGGTTACGATGGCTTTATGGGTGCTATTGTGGGAATACTTGCCCTTGTGGCATCGGCAGTTTTGGCAGTTTTGTTTGTGCCATGGGGTTGGCTGTTTGTTGGGCTAAACTTTACGGTATTGGCAATCTGCGTTTTCTTTGGGTGGCAATACATCCGTAGGGGACAATTCCACGGTAAAGTAGTACTGTCGGAAGCACTGGCCGACGACCTGCCAAGAATTGACCTTGCCGGCCTTATAGGCAAAGAAGGCAAGACCGTAACACTTCTGCGCCCAAGCGGTGAGGTGGATTTTAACGGCACCCGTATAGAGGTAACCACAACATCCGGGCAAATGGTTGAGCGCGGCACTATGGTACGCGTTGTAGAGACAAATGCAAATAAAGTAATGGTCAGCGTTGTGAACGGAAACTGAAAACGGGCATTTTATTGACCCCCAAAGAGGGATAGAGTCCCATTAAACTAGGAGGAATGCAAATGTATATTTTAGCTAACCAAGCACAAACAATCGAGTTCCCGATAGGCGGCGCAGGTATTGCAATAGCCGTGGCAGTTCTGATATTTATTGTTATATTTTTGCGCTTTGTACCTGTTGGGCTGTGGATTTCTGCCGTATCCAGTGGTGCAAAAGTAGGAATTTTCTCGCTAATTGGTATGCGCCTTAGGCGTGTTGTGCCTTCAAAAGTTGTACTGCCGCTAATCAGGCTTACAAAAGCGGGCATTGTAATTCCCGTTAGCCAACTGGAGGCCCACTTGCTTGCAGGTGGCCGCGTAGACGCAACTGTTAACGCGCTAATTGCCGCACACCGCGCAAAGCTTGAACTTCCCTTTGAACGTGCTGCTGCAATTGACCTTGCAGGGCGTGACGTGTTTGAAGCAGTACGTATGAGTGTTAACCCTAAAGTAATTGAAACCCCCATAGTTTCTGGTGTGGCAATGAATGGTGTAGAAGTTAAAGTTGTTGCACGCGTAACCGTACGCACAAACATAGACCGCCTTATTGGTGGCGCAGGCGAAGCCACAATTATTGCCCGTGTAGGCGAAGGTATTGTTACAACCGTAGGTTCTGCAGAATCTCATCGCGACGTGCACGAAAACCCGGACCGCATTTCCAAAACCGTGCTTGCAAAAGGTCTTGACGCAGGCACCGCTTACGAAATTCTTTCCATTGATATTGCAGATGTAGACGTTGGCCGCAACATTGGTGCGGCATTACAGATAGACCAGGCCGAAGCCGACAAAAAAGTTGCTGAAGCTAAAGCCGAAGAACGCCGCAGCCTAGCTGTTGCGGAAGAGCAAGAAATGCGCGCCAAAGTACAAGAAATGCGTGCCAAGGTAGTTGCTTCGGAGGCGGAAGTGCCACTGGCACTTGCAGAAGCACTTCGCAAAGGGCACATGGGCTTTATGGATTATGTAAACATGCAAAACAAACAAGCAGATACCAAAATGCGCGAAAACATTGGCGGTATGCAAATTGAAATGAGCGCGAAACCGCTTAAGTAGGAAAATACAAATAGGGCGTTTGGATGTTGATATTATGCAATCACACATTCCAAACGCCCTAATATTTTGGTTTTACGTTCCTGTGACTATAAAACCGTCCGGCATAACTTGCAATTTTTCCGCACTACTTCGTCAGCAAGTTGATTGCTTGCGATTAACAACACCTAGCTTTTCACGACGTAAAGGCAGTAGGCAATCGAATTGTTTACATGTTTTCTTTTTTCAGTATTTTCTCAAATTGTTGCATAGCTTCCATATCCTTTTGCATTGCTTTACGCCCTTCGTCGGCTAGGATTTTTCGTCCGTCTTTTGAACGGAATTTTTCAAGCCCCGCACCTTCCCAACCAATGCCTTGCGACCACAAAAAACCACCGTATTTTGAACATTCATCAAGCGCGTTTATGGCAATTTCTATTTCGGTTTTCCATTCGGGAAAGCGTTCAACCAGTAAACGATAGTATGGAAGACCGCTGTTTCTTCCCCAAATTTGGCACAATCCATCGCAGTATTGCCCAAGTATATCAGCAACTTTTTCTGTCGGAAGTTCGCTCAAATCCTCATGCTCAAGCATATGCAAATACGCTTCCCACGCGGCAAAGCCGACGTTTGCCGAGGATACCCGCATTGTTTTACTGTCTATTTTATCTGTGCGATTTGAACGATAAACAATCAGCTTCAGCAAATCAAGAAAACGCACCCGTTCGGGGGCGGTTTCTTTTTTTTCTTTCAACAAAATATAATCCGAAATCGTATCTTCCCAATTGTTCCTAGAAATAGTTTCGGATAGGTGTTCGTTATTTTTTTTATCAATTCCTTCTTTACAAACAATTGTGCTTCCACCATCTTCATAGCCAATAACTGCGTTAAATCTGTGGTTTTTTGTACTTAACGACATAATCGGAAAACCTTTATTAATGGAATCAATAAAGTCATTTTTTATTTGCTCATTATCAGTATTCAATGGTTTTCCTTGGTTATCCCGAAGAACTTTAATGCACTTGGCTTCCCACCCAAAGGTTTTTAGCAAACGTACTATGTCTTCATAATGGGTTTCGTCAATACTTCCCAAACATTCACAGCCACGGCTCCAACTTCCGGGTATCCAAGCGAATCTATTAGCCATTCCGCTGTACACGGCTAATTCCGCTAAATCCGTCTTATCTCCCGCTCCGTTAAAAATGGATGCCAAAAGACTGAAAATATAGTCAACTTCGTTGCCGTAATAGTTGACTTCCGGTATGTTGAGTATAATTTTTCTTTCCATGTTAAACCCACCTCGTATATAAATATCTATTGATAGCGGATGAAAGTGTTTTAAGCTATCACCCGATACCCTCACAGTTGTGGGTGTAATCCCATGAAACCGCGTAAACGCTTTCGTGAAGCTGTCTGGCGAATCATAGTTGTACTTCAAAGAAATATCAATAATTTTAGCTTGCGTATTCTTGAGTTCTTCACCTGCAAGCGTCAATCTTCTATTCCTCATATATTCACTTATGGACAGCCCTGTAACAATATTGAATATCCTCTGGAAATAATCGGTTGATGAATGTATGTGCTTTGATACATCTTCAGCACTAATATTTTCCAAAAGACTATTTTCAATAAAGTCTATTGCGCTTTGAATATCGGTAATCCAGCTCATTATTATCGCCTCACAGAAATTATATGTTCTGTTGTTAAACTTGTCCCGTCTTTTTTCGGTTTCATTTGTCCTTGATACGTATATTCTCACAAGCAAACAATAGATATTGTGATTACCGGATAGCGCGGATGCCCCTGCCACGAGAGGTACACTACTCACGATACAATCATTAAGTCGTGAGTTGCTATGACTGCTCCCTAATTTTTAACACCCCGGCAAGCTCTGCAAATTGGTAGATACTAAGTGCTTCCCCACGCACTTGTGGGTTAAGGCCGATACTCTCTAGCGTATTTGCCAGGTCGTCCTTGCCATTACCAAAACCTGCGGCGTCAAGGGTGTTAACCAAGGTTTTGCGACGGTGGTTAAATGCCGCATGTATAATTTTAAACAGCAATTCCTTATCCGTGTCCACACGGGGTTTACATAAAATTTGCAAATGCGCCACCGCAGAATCTACGGCGGGGCGGGGCATAAAGCAATTTACCGGCACATTTGCCGCAAGGCTTACATCTGCATAGTATTGTACGGCAAGGCTAAGCGAGCCGTAATCTTTGGTACCGGGCCCGGCGGCCATACGTCGCGCAACTTCTTTTTGTATCATTACCGTTATCGATTTAAAAGGTAGACCACTTTCCAGTAAATACAAAATTACTGGGGTTGTGATATAATACGGAAGGTTTGCAACAACTTTAATATGAAAACCATCACGAGATGTAAGATTCCCCGTTAAGCCCGTATATATTGACAGAACCTCCGCTAAATCTATGCGCAGGATATCCCCTTGCACAACGGTTAATGCTTCACCCGCAAACTGGCTTTTTAATATGGGGACAAGTTGCTTATCAAGCTCTACTGCCACAACATGATGAGAACGGTCTAAAAGCCCTTGCGTAAGCCCACCTATGCCCGGGCCAATTTCAAGCACCACATCCTGTGGGCCAACATCCGCCGCATTAAGGATTTTATCCAAAACATGACCATCTACTAAAAAATGCTGGCCCAATTTCTTTTTTGCGGCCAGTCCGTATTTGTCTATAACTTCGCGCACACCGGCGCGGGTGGTTAAATTTCTGTTTATGATAAACACCTCTTATTTTGTATTGTAGGGGCGGTCTTACCGGTCGCCCGCAGGCTTCTATTATACCCTAAGAATAGAGGAAACACATGTTAAATTATTTAATCCCGCCAATTTTGGGTGGCATAATTGCTTTGTCCACCAACTGGCTTGCCATAAAAATGCTTTTTAGACCCCACAAGGCCAAGTACATTTTTGGCCTGCGCATTCCGTTTACCCCTGGACTTATACCAAAAGAACGGACACGCCTAACCGCTAAAATGGCGGAAGCCATAAGTACACGTCTTCTTACGCCGGAAGTTTTGGCGGCAGAACTTTCTGACCCTGCACTTTGGCCGCTGCCTGATATAACTATAGGCAACGCTCTTGAGTCCTTAGGTATCAAAGATATAGGCCCCGTTGCCAGTAGCTTAAAAACAGCGGCAGATAAGCTTTTGCCAAAAGTATTAGATCAAATTCACCTGTTTGAAGCTTCTGCTTTGGATGTAAAATTAGCAGAGCTGACCTACAAAGTGGTGGACGAAAATCTTAGTACCCTTGCAAGCATTTTTGTGTCAAAAGAAAAAATTTACGCGAGTATAAAAAATAATTTGCTGTCGTATTTGTCTGCCTCCGAAAATTATGAAGCTTTGCGAGAGCAATTGCACACAGCAATTGATAGCCTTATTCCCATGGCACAAGATTTTATGGACGAGAAAGTTTTTGATATTAACATTCGCGACGGGTTGACGATGCATTTTGCAAAACAAAAGCACGTGGTTGTTCGTGTGCTTACTGTAATTGCATCATATATTGCAAAAAATATGCCCATACAAGCCATGATCGAGAATAAGCTAAACAGCTTTGACGTTGCCGAAGCGGAAGATTTAATTTTAACCGTTGCTGGACGAGAGCTGCGTCTTATAGTTTGGCTAGGCGGCGTGCTTGGGTTTATTATTGGAAGCTTGACATTGGTTTTGTAGTGCGCTAGGCTGTGACTATAATACATAAAGGAGTTTTTCTATTATGACCGAGCGACTTAAGTACATCAAAGATTTTTTTTGGAGCAAGCAACACGTCATTTACAGGAAAGACTTTGCTGACGAAAGCCAGCCCGGTAACCACCAGCAGTGCAACAAAGCGCAGAGAATCCTGGGATGTGCTAAAGATGACGTGAACCAAGGATCCCTAACATTCCGCATTGGCGCTAGACTTGTAGCCCTGCTAAACGCCGAAACCGCTATTGTTTTACCCTTCGAAAAAATTGCATTCACACGCACTATAGCCAAAACGCCGGAACTTCTTACCGATAAAGATTGGGAAGAAGCGCGAAAGCAAAACTTACACATTCCATTTTCGGGCACAAGCAACATTGCCCCGGGCTATGAAGAAGTGATTATAAATGGGCTGGACCATTATCTGAATATCTTAGACAACAAACCAGACAACCTAACCGCCGAACAAAAAGAATTTGTAGCCGTTGTTAAAGCAAATATTAACGCCCTAATTAACCTTTCAGACAGGTACCAACAGGAGGCGAAAAATAAGGGCAACACAGTTGTGGCAGAACTTTTGACAAAAGTCCCGCGCAAAGGCGCGGAAACCTTTCACGAAGCATTGCAAATGTTTCGCATTTTACATTTTACCCTTTGGCTGGAAGGGAATATTCATAACACAATAGGCCGTTTTGACCAATATATGTACCCATTTTTTAAAAAGGACATAGATAGCGGCGTACTTACCGAGGAAGCTGCCTACGAGCTTCTTGTAGAATTTTTCCTCACATTTAACAGGGATTCTGACCTGTACTTTGGCATACAACAGGGCGACAACGGCCAAAGCATGGTGCTTGGCGGCGTGGATGCAAATGGCAACTGTGCGTTTAACCGCCTAAGCGAATTGTGCCTAAAAGCGTCCAAAGAGCTAAAAATGATAGACCCAAAAATAAACTTGCGTGTAAACAAAAACACCCCTATGTGGGTGTACGAACTTGGCACGGAGTTAACCCGGGAAGGCCTTGGCTTTCCGCAGTATTCTAATGATGACGTGGTTATCCCGGGGCTTGTAGCGTTGGGATACGACCTGGAAGATGCACGCAACTACGTTGTTGCCGCTTGCTGGGAGTTTATTATTCCCCGCTATGGATTGGAAGTCCCGAATTTTAACGCCCTACACTACACAAGAGCCGTTAACAACGCGTTTAAAAAACATCTTGCTGTCTGTGAAACTTTTGACCAGTTTATGGCGCATGTGAAAAAAGAAATTGAGTCCGAATGCGATACAATGATAAAGCGAACCGAAAATATTACATGGATACCCGGGCCGTTTATGTCTTTGTTTATGGATGGCTGTATCGAAAATGCCCAAGACGCTTCCAAGGGGCTGAAGTATAATAACTACGGCTTCCATGGGTCGGGTGTGTCTACGGCGATAGATTCTCTTGCGGCAATACGGCAGTTGATATTTAAAGAGAAGTCTACTGCGGCGCAGGAATATGTACAGGCAGTGGACAACAACTTTGTAGGTTATGAAGAATTGTTAGATAAATTACGTAACCAAATGCCCAAAATGGGTAATAACGAAGATGATGTAGACAGCCTTGCCGTCACGATTATGGCATGGTATGGAGATTACTTAGCGAAGTTTCGTAACGACCGCGGCGGCAGATTTAGAGCAGGCACGGGTTCGGCACAGGCATATTTGAGTGTGCAGAGCATTGGCGCATCCCCCGACGGGCGCAGAGCCGACGAACCTTACGGCGCAAACTACGCCCCCAGTTTGTTTGCCAAAATAGACGGGCCACTTTCTGTTATACAGTCCTTTACAAAGCCAGATTTTACTAAAACAATAAACGGTGGCCCCCTTACCATGGAGTTTCACGATTCTTTGTTCAGTGATGCGGATTGCATACAAAAAGTAGCGTCGCTAGTTGCCCTTTTCATTAAAAGGGGCGGGCACCAGATTCAATTGAACGCCATTAATCGCGAAACGCTTGAAAAAGCGCAAAAGAATCCTGAAAAATATGCAAATTTAATTGTGCGTGTGTGGGGGTGGAGCGGGTACTTTGTTCAGCTTGAAAAACAGTGGCAGGACCATATTATAAGTAGGCAGGCATATACATGAACCAGGGTATAATTTTTGATATTAAAGAAATGACCGTACACGACGGCCCCGGTGTTAGGGTTACGGTTTTTTTCAAAGGTTGCCCGCTGCGCTGTTTGTGGTGTCATAACCCGGAAGGGTTGTTGCCACAGCCACAGCTTATGAATGGAGCTATATGCGGGGAAATACTTACCGCTGCCGAACTTGCGACAAAAGTTAAAAAGAATGCCGATGTGTTACAGGAACTAGGCGGTGGCGTGACTATTAGTGGTGGTGAGCCTTTAATGCAGCCCGAGTTTTTGCTATCTCTTTTGCAGGAACTTGCGCCTATGCACAGGGTTTTGCAAACATCCGGGTATGGCAATGAAGGTGTTTTTGTGGAAGTTATTAAAAATTGTGAGCTTGTGCATTTCGATTTAAAGCAGATGTCGCCCAGGCTACATAAAAAATTTACAGGGGTTGATAACGGGCTTATTTTGCGTAATCTTGGGCATTTAAAAGATAGTGGCAAGCCCTTTGTGGTGCGCCTGCCAATGATACCAGGGGTTAATGTTACGCGAGGGCACTTTGCTGCCGTTGCGCAACTCCTTGAAGGCGTACGCGACAGGGTTAGTATCGAAATTCTGCCATATAACTCACTTGCAGGGGCAAAGTATCCTTGGGTTGGTATGGAGTATACCTATACCCTGCCAACAGAAGTAGAACCATACCCAACAGATATTTTTGACAAAGCGGGGGTTGTGTATAAGGTGTTGTCTCAAAATGATGTACAAAATATGAAGCAATCTGCGAAGGATGTAAATAACGCAGATAATGGCTGTTTTGTGAAAGGAGATGGTAAAATTGATTAGTTTGAATAGAGGTAAATATAGACTTTCTTGCGATCACAAAACGGAAATAGCATATAACTTGGTGGCCGTTGCCAGTTCTGGAGAAAAATTATCCAAGAACACGATATCTTTCTTGAATGAGTGGTTGGTGATAGGTAAAAAGCCGCTTAAGGCATTTATTGATACATGGAACATCGTATTAAACAATTATACTCCAAATTGCTTTCCTATATTATTTCGGGCTGTGGATAAACGCAAGCGACTAAACCCAGGCAGGATATGTTCTTATACAGGAAGTTTCAATATCGCAGACGAATACAGGCGGAGTAAAATAATAGTCTTAGACACAGCCGAGGTGATGAAAGAATACACACCCGAAGCATTGGAGGAGAAAAGAAAGCTCAATCAAGAAAGAATTGAATTTTATAAGGAAAATTACAGTGAGGAGGGTCTTGTAATTGAAGATGGCTTTGTTTTTTCGTTCTATCCATTAGCAAGGGTGCTAAGCCAACACAGCGTCCACACTTATTGGATTTCTGAGGACGAGTATGTTGTTAGAGAACCGCATAGTGCCACGTCGATATGGTATCGACAGCGTCCACAGTAATAAATGGGATACAGCATTTTATTACGCATTTTTTATATTTCCGCGCGTACCACGTTTGTGGTGGTACGTACTTCACAGCACACGTTCTAAATTTAGAACCTGTGTTCAATAATGGGATGAACACGGGTCATTAACCCCGGAGGGATAGCAAATGTTTAAAGAAGTTACGTTTAACCATGTAAAAATCAAAGACAAATTTTGGGCTCCGCGCATTTCAACAACCCAAAACACCACCCTGCCCGCCTGCTTGCAGAAATGCGAAGAGAGTGGCCGCATCCAAAATTTTGTTTCCGCCGCTACAGGCAAAGGCGAATTTGTGGGGATTTTTTTCAACGATTCCGACCTGTACAAGGTGCTAGAAGGCGTTGCGTATTCCCTAATGCATAACCGTGACCCAAAACTTGAAGCCTATGCGGACGAAATTATCGACAAAATTGCCGCGGCGCAGCAAGAGGACGGCTATCTTGTTACTTATTACATCATGGGTATGGGCGAACGCTGGACAGACATGGAACGTCACGAAATGTACTGCGGCGGCCATTTAATAGAAGCCGCTGTTGCTTACTATCAAGCGACCGGTAAGGGCAAACTGCTTACAGTTGCACGCCGTGTCGCGGATCATTTTGACGACACCTTTGGTCCGGGCAAACGTCACTGGGTTGCTGGGCACCAGGAGATTGAGCTGGCACTGGTTAAGCTGTACAAAGCCACAGGGGAAGAACGTTACCTAAAACTTGCTCATTTCCTGTTGGAAGAACGGGGCCACGGCCATGGTGTAGGCGGCTTTTGGGGCGATAATCCTATGTTTAAAGAAGGTCCCGCCTACTGCCAAGATGACAAACCTGTTAGTGAGCAAGAACGTGTAACAGGTCACGCGGTAAGGGCAATGTATATGTACACAGGTATGGCGGACGTCGCCGCCGAAACTGGCAACAAGGATTATCTTAGTGCAATGGAAAAACTATGGCGTAATGTGGTTTTGCAAAACATGTATATAACAGGCGGCATTGGCTCTACAAAAGACAACGAGGGCTTTACCGATGCCAATTATTTTATGCCAAACGATACCGCTTATTGCGAAACCTGTGCATCTGCCGGTCTGGTTTTTTGGAACGACAGGCTTAATAAGTTATGGGAACATGCAAAATATGCAGATATTCTGGAGCGTGCATTGTACAATGGTGCTCTTGCGGGGGTATCATTGGCTGGGGATGAATTTTTTTATGTAAATCCGCTGGCGTCTGACGGGACGCATCGCAGGCAAAAGTGGTATGATACCGCCTGTTGTCCCACTCAAATTGCCCGCTTTATGCCGGCTGTTGGCAGTTATGTCTATCGTTTGTCAACGGATGGGCTATTTGTAAACATGTTCGTAGAGTCTGATTCGGAGATAGCCCCGGACTTTCATATTTCCCAAAAAACAAGCTACCCTTGGGATGGGGCAGTTGAAATAACGCTTACAAAAGTACCGGATGGCCTAAAACACGTGAACATTAGAATGCCGGACTGGTGCAAAAATTTTAACTGCAAGCTAAACGGTAAACCGCCTATCGAAATTGTTTACAAAAACGGTTATGCCGTAGTTGCCGCAAACTTTAACGACGGCGATGTTATTTTATACGAAATGGACATGCCCACAGAAAAAATGAAAGCCGACCCACGCATAGAGGCTAACCAAGGCCGAATAGCCATACAGCGCGGCCCCCTTGTGTACTGTGCCGAGGCCGTTGATAACCCCAATTTTACAGATTGGTTTATAAGTGATGATGCAAAAATTGTGACCCATTATAACCCGAGCTTACTTGGCGGCGTTGTGGTGCTGGATGTGCACAACCCATCCGGAGAGATGGTGCGCATGATTCCTTACTACGCATGGGCAAACCGCACGGCAGGCAAAATGGAAGTTTGGTTGCCAGAGAGGCGAGAGCGGGAAGGGCTGTATCAGTAAATTGGCCATGCGTGCAGTATAGTCACAGGAACTTAAAACCGTCCCTTCTTGTTTGCAATTTGTGTACACTACTGCGTCACTATTCTCAATTAGGAAGTTATATTTTGCTACGGCTCATAAACGTTCACGGCTTACAGATTGCGCTGCGCGCAATTACTGTCGCCGCTCACATTTGCAGCGTGACGCAAAATCTAACAAATTATTTGACAATGGTATCAAATGCTCCTTGCGCACCGCCACCGCAGAACACCGCGTCACGGTTTCTTTGTATTGCACAAAAATTGCTGCGCAATAATTGGACAGTTTCACATTCCTATGCATTGTGCATCCCCAAATAAAATAGCGTTGAACATCATGCGCTAGACAGCAATCGTGTGATTGTATCAACCCCACCATCCAAACGCCCGTGTTGACGTTAGCTTTGATACAAATAAGTTCTATATGCCTTCTTTCAGTTTTATGGGCAGGTATAAATTTAACTGGTGGTAGCCAAGACCTTTTAATATTTCGTCGTCTACATATATCATATGCCCCGCTTTTCTACGACTTTCATCTTCTATAAAATTGGTGGTTTCCAACCAGCGGTTTACTTTTGCTCTTGCTTTATCGTGGCTTTCACCATCGCCGTCTACGCTTACAATTACGGCGTACAGCCCGCCCGGCTGGTCAACGATTTTGTAGGGCGCAACGTCAGCTTCGGTAACTTCATCAGCAATGCGCCAAAACCATTCTGCCTCATGGCCTACCCCTGTTAGGAAGTCAACACCGTCAAAAAGAATGGGTTCGGCCTTATATGTTTGCGCGTCGTTCCATGTTCCAAACTCGTCAAAAAGTTTGTCCCAGGATAACAGGCCGGAAGTTACCGCCCTAAAAGGCGGTACGCGTACAACCATTATGTCAGGGACTTTTTTATCCAGCTTATCCGTTACTTCCAGCAGGCGATTTGCGGGGCTTGTGTTGCCGGTATAATCTACGTTTATGAGGTTGGTTTCAATTTCTTTCGCTTTGTCGTACAGCAGCTTGACGTCGGACTCTTTGCTAAAATCGGACTGCTTTATATGGGTGATAAATTCCAGCACAATATTTTTCAACTCATGTAAAAGGGCTATCTCTTCGTCGGTATCTTCCACTTTTTTGTTAAGTACTTCAAGTACCACTTCCGACCCGGCTGTGTCAAAAATGCGCTTGATGTCTCGCACGCTAATGTTTAACTTGCGCAGGATTAAAATTTGCTCCAGCTTTTGCATACTGGCATGGTCGTAAAGCCTGTAGGCGTAGTCGTTGTTGCGCGTACTGGTAATAAGCCCCATTTCCTCGTAGTAGCGCAGGGTGCGTGCAGATATGTCATACTTGGACGATACTTCTTTTATTTTGATTAAATCGCTCATGATGTGAGCCTCCTCAAATTATATTTGAGTTCAGTCTAGCGGCTTACGCAACGGCAGAGTCAAGAGTTTTTGAAAATATAGTTGCAAGGGTGCAAAAGGGTGCAAATTTTGCACCCTACTATCCTGGGCAAAAACTAACGTGCTATTGTATTCACCTCGACGTTAATACGCCTGTGTTGACGTTGCAATTGATACAATCCATAGAAACTTTGAACAGCCTATATTCTGGGCTTTCTGCGTTACAAGAATATGATTCTCACATGAATATGTACGATAAAAGGTTAGCTTGTAAAAAATAGTTCGTCTTCGTTTGCATCATTTGTACGACACTTGAATACAAGGCTATGCGGGTTAGTATCCATCCACATGCCTTTGATTACGCTGGGCATAGCTAAAATATTTATCCCCCGCGACAATAATATGATCCGCTACAGAAACATCTATCAATTGCAGGGCGTCACGTATCCTTGTGGTAACGGCGTTATCGCTTAGGGATGGTTTTATTGTGCCGCCCGGGTGATTATGCGTTAAAATTACTGCGGTGGCACGGTTTTCAAGCACAACTTGAACAAGTTCGCGTGTGAAGACTGATACTTCATCTAAGGTGCCTTTGGATATTAAACAGGTGTGGTTAAGCCGCAGGCCGGTATCCAGACACAATACATAAAAATTTTCGATATGTTCGTTTACAAACAGGTTTATGACATAGCTGCCAGCTATTTCGGGGGTGTCAAGCGTAGTTTTGTCGCCCCATCTGCTGCTCATATAACGCTTAGCAATGGCGGGCATAAGGTTCAACAGTACTGCGATATTTTCTGTACAGGCAAGCTTTGTCATTATTGTTTCCACATTTGCATCAAAAAGAGCGTGAAGACTTTTAAATTCACGCAGCATTTTGTGGGCAATTTCGTTTGTGTCCTGACGAGGGTAGCAGTAATAAAGCAAAAGCTCTAAAACCTCATGGTCGTGGAAGCCATCCAGGCCCTGTTTACGGTACCGCTCACGCATTCGCTGGCGATGGTTGACGTGGATGTTTTCTTTTTCCGGTTTTTTTCCAGGCACAACGGATCCTCTCCTACCTCATTGCGTCGTCCAGCGCATCCGTCACACTTTTTAATACTTTAATGCGCGAATGTTTTTTGTTATTAGATTCTACAATTATCCAAGGGGCGTTGGCGGTATGGGTACGCGCTAACATTTCGTCTACGGCAACTTCGTATTTTTCCCAGTTAGAGCGGTTGTTCCAGTCGGCATCGGTTATTTTGTGCTGTTTTAGCGGGTTGTTTTGCCTGTCCTCGAAACGGCGAAGCTGTTCGTCTATGTCTATATGAAGCCAAAATTTTAGCAAAATCAGGCCGTGGCTTATCAAATGCTGTTCCATTTCATTAATTTCCTGATAGGCGCGCCGCCAGATGGGCTCGGGGGTAAGCTCGTCCACCCGCTCAATTAAAACACGCCCGTACCAAGAGCGGTCAAATATTGTTAGATGGCCGTCCTTGGGCATTTTGACCATAAACCGCCACAAGTAATGCCTTGACAGTTCATGCGGGGACGGCGGTCCAACGGGAACTACGGCATAACAGCGCGGATCAATTTCCGATGTTAACCGTTTGATATTACCACCCTTGCCTGCGGCATCCCAGCCTTCGTATACCACAGCGGCAGAACGGCGGGTTACATATAATTTGTTGCATAATTTTCTCATGCGCTGCTGGTAATGTTCCAGCTCGTCTTTATATTCTGCATCGGTAATGGATTCGTCTGGGAAAATGCCTTGTAAACGCCGGGGGAAGCTAAAGACTGGTGCCGCGGTATTAATCTCTGTGGGTGTGGGTTTTTGTGCGTCAAGTTTATGAGTTATGGAATCTATAACAATTTTCATTATTTTACATGTGGCAAAACGCATGTCTTCGGCTTCAATTATATGCCAGGGGCTTTCTTCCGTAGATGTGGCGTTTAGTAATTTTTCAAAAAGTTGCAAATTGTGTTCGTAATTATCATTTTGTGCCCAGTCATGGGGGCGCACACGCCAAGACGCATTTGAGTCTTTCTCCAAAACTTTAAATCTACGTCGCTGTTCGTCCTTCCCAATATGAAGAAAAAATTTAACTATGAGATATCCGTCGTCGGTAAGTTGCCGCTCGAATGCGTTTACATCAAAATAAAAACCATGGGCTTCGTTGTTGGAAAGCTGCCAATCTTCCCTTACGCCTGGCAGGATAACCCTATGCCAGCTCTTGTCCATTATCGCAATTTGCCCTTTGGCGGGCAGATATGTCCAAAAACTCCAAAGGAACGGGCGCATTATTTTGTCTTCTGTAATCTGCCCTGCGGTGCGTACATCGAAATATCTTGGGTCCAACGGGTTTGTAATGCGGGATATACTCGTGCCCTTACCTGACGCGCCCCAACCTTCAAACACTATAATTACAGGCAAACCTGCCTCACGTATTTTTTGTTGTAAATGGGTTAATGTCTCCTCCATTTTGGAAAGAGTCTCGCGATATTCTTTTTTTTCTATGGTTTTGCTTAAATCTGTATTCGATAACATGCCTTCACCTCTGCATTAATGGAACTCTGTTTCATGCCCTCTTGTAGCTAGCGTACTTCAAAACCGTGAGCGAGAACGCAGCAATTTGACACAATGCAAAAAAACGACGACGCGGCGTGCCCAGAAGCTATATGCATGGTTTGCAATATCGTATTGGCGAGGCGTTTTTTCGATAGTTTTCGTTACTGATGACGCCGCGTGCCCAAAGGCACGCAAGGAAGAAGTAACGGAAAATAGCGGAAAAACGACCGTCAAGATGGTGTTGCAAATCCATGCGTATAGCTTCTAAGGGCACGCAAGGAGGAGTTGATGCAGCAGTGTGGAAAAATTGCAAGTTATCGTTCATGGTTTTGGAGTACGCTTGCTATATATATCATTAATTGTAACACAACGGGACAACACTTCATAGTATGTACCAGGAATACAATTATTCGCTCACTACAGGATTCTGGCAGTTTAGGTTTTTTAAGTGTAGAGGGTAATAAAATTCCTTCATATAGATTAGGCGCGGGCGGGGCCAGGCGTGTCTTGGCTTCGCCCTGCGCCAAGTAAATTATTAAAGGAGGATTCCCATGGGTGAATTCCTAGTTGAAAGCATGTCTCGCTATTTAGGGCAGACAGTAACAATTTTTACTACAAGCGGCGGATTGTCCGGCAACGGTTTTACCGGTGTTTTAGCCGGAATCTGCAATGGTTGCGTAAAGTTGATTACGGACATTGGCGCTCCCCCTTCATGCCCAATTGGCAGTGCTTGTTGCGGCGGTTTCCCGGTTTTTGAAGCCGAAGCCGAAGTAGCATTTGAAGGAGTAGGCATGTGCGCGCGGGGCGGTTGCTGTGGCCGTGGTGGCCGTGGTCGCGGACGTTATGGTCGTGGCCGTGGTTGGAATTGGCTTGGCAGTACCAGCTATCAGAAAAACCCTTTGACCCTTGAATCCCTGATATATACTGGGTTTGTCCCATGTAGTAAATGTTACAATTCTATGACTATGTACAAAACCCCTTTGCATATGCTCTAAATACATATGCAAATTTAGGGGCTTTTTTTATGTCTGAAAACACCAATATTAAAACAAATAAAATCGTGTTGCCTGATGAACTGCAAAAGGAAATACTAAAGTTCTTTATGAAAACATCAATACCAAGAATTACTAGAAAGAGGCGAGAAGCTGAAAACGAAAAAAATCTGTCCGAAACGAAAGGACAGGAAATAAAATGATGAACACGGCGATATACGTCAGAGTATCTACAGACGAACAAGCCAAAGAGGGCTATTCAATCAGAGCCCAGATTGACAAGCTCAAAAGCTACATACAAATAAAAGAATGGGGATTTTATAAGGTTTACGCAGATGAGGGCATAAGCGGTAAGAATATAACAGATAGACCCGCCATAAATGATCTTATCAATGATATAAAATCGGGCAAGGTAAATAATGTGCTAGTCTATAAAATAGACAGGTTAACCAGAAGCACAAAAGACTTAATCGAGCTAACAGAATTTTTCAACAAAACCAAATGCGGTTTTAACTCACTAATGGAGAGTATAGATACACAAACGGCATCGGGTAGAATGTTTCTCAAAATTATTGGTATCTTTGCCGAGTTCGAGCGAGAAAACACAATCGAGAGAATAACCCTTGCCTGTGAGAAGAAAGTAAAAGAGGGTTACACCCTCGCAGGGTTTACCACTTCATATGGATATAACCGAGAAAGTGGCGATAAGATCCAAAAAATTAACCCCGAAGAAGCAAAAATAGTAAGGGAAGTTTATTCTATGTACCTTGACGGTAATATGACATATAACGCCATAGCAAGAAACTTAAATCACAGAGGAATCAAGCCAAAACTAGGTAACACATGGCATCATGCAAGCATTAGAGGAATTTTAACTAATCCCAATTATATAGGTAAGGTTAGATATGCCTTAGATGATGCAGAGCGTTATTTTGAAGCAGAGGGCAAACATGAGCCAATTATCAGCGAGGAATTATTTTTTGCCACGCAAAAGAAAATAGGTAATGTAAAACGTGTTGCATATACTAAACGCCCCAAGGAAGATAATTATTTTTGCGGTGTGCTTTACTGTGGGGAGTGTGGGGCAAGACTTCAAACGAAAGCCGACTACAGAGAAACAGCAGAAGGAACTAAAATTGTACAGCGTGGGTATCGTTGTCCTAACCGCACTAAAGGCTTGTGCAGTATATCACGCATCAACCATAATAAAATGGAAGTTGCATTTGAGCAGTACATGGATAACATAGAAGATTTCACAATCTCACCAGAAACGCCCGAATCTCTAAGCCAAGCAAAGGCTAAGCAAGAAAACGTCAACGCCTTAATTCGTGAGGAATATGAAAGCGCCATTGCTAAACTGATAAAGCGTGAGAAGGAACTAATGAGCTTGTATATCAACGAACGTATTTCTTTTGAGAACTACGAGCAAATGTTAAAACTGATAACAGACGAAAAAAATTCATATGCCGACCAGATTATTAACCTACCAACCGAACCAGAAGAAGAAATACAGTTGATGCAGGACGATATTGTAACTAATTTTCGTGAAAACTGGCAAGCCTTGACTAATGTAGAAAAACAGCAGTTTTTACAAGATTATATCGAAAAAATAACGGCTATATCCAAGAAGGAACAAGGAAATAAAGTTCACGCTAAAGTGTTGAATGTAAAGTTTAATAAGGGTTAACTTTACGACATAAAAATAGTTACTATATGCTATAATTGAATTAGCAGTTTATCAAATGTTGTAATAATTCAATACAAGAAAGGAAAAGCAAATGACAAAACAGAATCAAACTTGTACTTATAAAAGGGACGATAGAATAGTAAAACCAACTTCATCAGCAGAGCAAAAACAAATACTTGAAAGCCAAGCAACAGCAAGAGGATTTTTATATTCAGACCCTAAAGAGAAATCAGCTATTTTACATATGGTAGATGATGTACAAAACGGAAATATAGAAACGGTTATCGTTTCATCTGTTCATAAAATACCACTAGATAGGGCAACGAGAAAAAGCGTTGGTGACTCTATTTTAGATAACAAAGTTAATTTTGTTCAAACATCTAATAAATAAGAAGCATACTATAAATGCTAAAAAGTCCCTTGCTTTCGCAAAGGGCTTTTTCTATATGTTCTATAATTCGTTAGCCAGTTTATAGAAAGCAGACTTTTTAAGTCTTAACTTTTGCATGGCTTCTTGTAGGGTGATAACGCCACCTTGCCATGCCTTAATTGTGGCAATTTCCTTATCAGTTCTTACAATTTTTGGACGACCAAGAGAAACGCCTTTTTCTTTGGCAATGCTGATACCTGCTTTTTGGCGTTCCTTGATATTGTGTAGTTCCTGTGCAGATTGAAAAGCAAGGGTTAACAGGGTCATATCTTGCAAGTATTTTTCAATTAAAGTTGAGGGTGGTGTATCAGTATCTAAAATAGGGGTGTCGATAACTTTGACAATGACACCCAACTCTTTAGTTAGTCTGTGCCATTCTGAAATTATACCTTCATAGTCACGACCGAGGCGGTCAATGTTACAGATATAAAGCGTGTCACCAGCTTTAAGAATTTTTAATAGCTTGAGGTATTCGGTGCGATTAAAATTTTTACCGCTTGCTTTTTCGATAAAAATATTACTCTTTGGAATACCTAGTTTGATCATTTCTTTAACTTG
>Ga0123355_10001181_pt1 | contig 36274 bp, 32 predicted proteins | sample TergutEmb28metaG_3_FD_89872 | JGI IMG/M metagenome (GOLD analysis project Ga0123355, IMG submission 89872) | Embiratermes neotenicus P1 segment gut microbial communities from Petit-Saut dam, French Guiana - Emb289 P1 | ecosystem: Host-associated > Arthropoda: Insects > Digestive system > Gut ...
AAAACATAGTGGGTAATGCTTTATTCCTTTATTTCCTGCCATAATAAAAAACTCCTATGATATACTTCATTATACCATAGGTGTTTCTTTTTTAATGTCTACTTTTTAGGGGGCAGTTCATATTAAACCTTCGCCTTTTTTGTTTGTAAATTACATAACAATGCCTTTTTTACGATGCCAATTTTAATTTACTATTGTTATTTAAATGATGTTTCTTTAAATAAATAATTTCAAGTATAAACAAGACAACGGCAAGCACCGTCAAGGCAACTATTGATAAAATGTAATAAATGGAAAATTCAATAAAGGCAATAGAGAAAACTAAAATGTAGGTGCGTACTAACATAGTATAAGCAAATTTAGCAGAGGTTTTAAATATTAGTGATTTGTTTTGCGGGGCTTCTTGCTGTAGTGTGAAATTAAATATAATTATCGGGATGGCAGGTCCAGCAAAAAATAATAATACGATTAACACCCTTAAAAATTCTCCCCCGTGGATATTAAATCCAGGCAAAAAGACCATAGATAAAATAAGCCACAATATCAATGAGAAATTCATAATAAATTGTAAAACCCTAAATGATTTCATAATATTTTGCTCCTAACTAAGTGTCTATACAATAACACAATAGCATAAAAGAATTGAAATGTCTAATCTTTCAAGGATTATTTTCATCTGCCATTTAAAAATCTTGCGGCATTTCCATAAAATATAGCAGTCATTTTTTTCTCACATAGTCCCGTTTTTACAAGGCGGTTTTTTAGTTTTTCTAATTCTCTATAACTTGCTATAGCCAGCCTATCCGCGCCAAAAAAATCTGTTCCGATTCCTAAATTCTCATGCCCGAACTTTTCTAAAAAATACTCAATCTGTCTTATCACATCATCTTTATCGGCATTTTTGTTTCCCATAAACTCAGGAACTAAGGTAAGACCAATGATACCGTTAAAATCAATTATGGTTTTGATTTGTCCATCTTTAAGGTTTCTTTTGTGTTTAAAAATGCCGTCAAAACAAGTATGTGAGCAAATTAGAGGGTATAGTATATTGGTACTAATTGTGTACAAATACTCAGAAACTTCAAAAAAACTTCTTTCATTCAAATGCGCTGAGTCAATACTAATTCTGTTCATCACTAAAAAGTCAATCACTTCTCGTCCCCGGTTTGTCAAATGTCCGTCACTAAATGCTCCTCCCGCCAAAGCATTTGTTTCATTCCAAGTAAGCGAAGCATACAGCGGTGCAAAATCAGCTATAGCAGGAAAATCCGTTCTCCTTATAAACCCTAAATCCTCAATCGCCCGGTATTTTGCCATATCCTTTGCTCGTTTCAAAAACTCTAGCGGATTATCCATTTTACTCGTCCACACTGCCCCCACAACAGCATTCTTGTTTCCTCGATAAAATTGTTCTTTTTTTACTAAAATATCATTGTGTAAATCTGCGATCATAATTATAATTATATGCAAAAAACAGTAGGTTGGTTTTGCTTAATTTTTGATAATACTTTTGGTATGATAGTAAAGTAGTTTGATACTTTTTGTTGTTGCAGGAAAAAAGAGAAACAAAGTTTTATCTAATTGGTCTGGATATACGGGCATTTAGTATATTAATTTGTATTACTCCACATATTAAAAATATATGTAATAAGGAGAACAATACAAATGACAAAAAATAAAATATTGATTTTAGCGTTTGCCATACTGATATTGACAATGGCAGTGGCTGTTATCGGTAGTATAGCACCAAAAAAGATTGCGTACGCTGAAGGTCAACAAGCTGCCGCTATTGAAAAATTCAATGCAAGGAGTGCTATATTAAAAGATTTTCATACAGGGGAAATCTTGTTTTCTCAAAATGAGAATGAGAAACTGCCTATTGCAAGTATGGTAAAAATAATGACGCTTAATTTAATTTTTGAAGATATTGAGAGCGGGAAATTGGACATCAAACAAGAAATTCAGGTGTCGCAATATGCAGCAGGCATGGGCGGTTCGCAAGCGTTTTTGGATGCTGGGTCATCATATACAGCCGATGAATTAATCAAAAGTATTATTGTGGCTTCTGCAAACGATGCTTGTGTTGCTTTGGCTGAGCATTTATCGGGCAGTGTAGAAGACTTTGTTGTGCGAATGAATGAAAAAGCCGGTGAACTTGGTATGACTAATACTAATTTTATAAATTGCACGGGTTTGCCTGCTGAAAATGCTTATTCTACGGCTTTGGATACAGCGATAATGTTTAATTATTTAGCTAGGTTTGACAGGTTTTTTGATTATGCCGGGGTATGGATGTATGATATTGTGCATCCGGGCGGAAGAACAACTACGCTTACGAATACAAATAAATTGGTTAGGTTTTATAACGGGTGTGACGGAGGAAAGACCGGATTTACTAAAGAGGCGCTGTCGTGTTTGGCTGCTACTGCAAAGCGTGGTGAGACTAGATTGGTTGCGGTGGTGGTAGGGGCGCCTGAAGCTAAGGTGAGGAATGCTGAGACGAGTAAGCTGTTTAATTGGGGATTTTCTAATTTTGAGACTAAAAGGCTGATTGATTTAGAATTTGAGGTGAGTGATAGGATCAAGGTTGACAGGGGCAATGTTGATTGTGTCGGCGTGAGAGTTGAGGGTGATTTATTTAAGCTGGTTAAGAGGGGCGCCAAATTAGAGTTTGAGCATAGAGTGATTTTAGAGGAGAGAGTAAAAGCGCCTGTGGCGGCGGGGGATATTGTTGGCAGGCTTGAAGTAGTGAGCGGCGGTGAGGTGATAGGACAGGTTGATTTGGTGGCAACGGAGAGTGTTGACAGGGCAGGATTTTTTGATTTAATCAGCAAACTGATTAGTGAGTGGTAAACATTATATACTTTGTCGAAAAATAAAATATGTCAAAACTTTTTTAACTCACCTTTTTTTCAAAAAAGGTGAGTTTTTAGTTGCTAAATTTTGCTGATTTTGATATACTCATTTTAATGATTTTCACTATATTAGATAATCCTACTATTGACGGTGTGATTTTATTTGTCACTTTAGCCATAGCTTTGATTATGTCGCTTACTCTGCATGAGTTTGCACATGCTTTTATTGCGTTAAAAAGCGGTGACAGGACAGCGCAGGTCAACGGGCGGGTTACGCTAAATCCTCTAAAACACCTTGATCCTATGGGTACAATCATGATGCTTACCATAGGCTTTGGCTATGCAAAACCTGTTCCGGTCAACCCAAATAACTTCAGAAATTATAAAAAAGGGATGTTTGCCGTATCCATTGCAGGTGTAACGATAAACTTTGCTCTTGCCATTCTGTCATCATTTTTGACAGTAATGCTTTTTGTTATAGGTGCTCCTGCATTGTTAGTGGACTTCTTTTTTTATTTAATGCTGTACAATTTCATGCTTGCTTTTTTTAACCTCATTCCTATTTTTCCTTTAGACGGCTTTAGATTATTAGAAACTTTTTTGAAAGAGCGCAACAAATTTGTCCAATTTATGCGTAAATACGGGGCAATGATATTTATATTTCTAATCGTTATAAGCGTAATTGTGAGGTTTGGATTGGATAGGGGCGCACCTGCATGGATTAGATTTTTTGATTTGATTGGCTTGTATATGGACTATACGGCAAGGCTTTTAGCAAACGGATTGATTAGGCTGTGGGCTTTAATTTTTGATATTCCCGTTAATTAATTATGGAAAAACTATTGGATAACCAAATAGATGATGAATTTATCGACACTGATGAAATATCCAGCGGCGTGGTTTTTAAGTTAAATGATTTTGACGGACCGCTGGATGTTTTGATTCATTTGATTAAAGGCAAAAAACTTTCTATACAAGATGTGAAAATTTCAGAAATTACTGAGCAGTATTTAGAGTATATGAAAGAGATTAATGAATTGGATCTAGACAAGGCTTCTGATTTTATTCAAATGGCGGCATGGCTTTTAGAGATTAAGACTAAGACATTATTGCCTAAGCCGGCAGTGATTGAGGAAGCGGAGGATGATCCTGAGAGAGCTTTAAAGCAGCGATTAGAGGAATACACCTTATTTAAGCAGGCATCGCAAAAAATGAAAGAAATTGAAAGTGTGGACATTCATTACAGACAGCCTGACGACAGCGTGGGAAAGCCCAAGTTTGTATTAAAAAGTATGGATATAAGCGGATTGATGAGTGCATTGCAAAAAGTATTTTTGAGGCTGGGAGAAAGAGCGGATGAGATAAAAGAGCGTACTATAGTTAAAGACAGGTTTACGGTAGAAGAAAAAATCGGACATATAAAGGATGTTTTTTTACTGCAAGATACATATAGTTTCTTTAATTTATTTGATGCAAATTATTCTAAAAGCGAGATAATTTCTACATTTCAAGCATTGCTGGAATTATTAAAAATGCAGCACATCACAGCAATTCAAGATGAAATTTTCGGGGATATTTTATTGAAAAAAGTTAAGCCTGAAGAAACAGCAGAGGAGACAGAAACAAATGAATATTGAAAAACTAGATAAAATTTTAGAATCATTATTATTAATAAGCGGTGACGGATTAAAAATTACCGATATAAAAGAGCATTTGAATTTACAAAAAACTGAAATTAATGCGGCTATTAAAAAACTGAAAGAGCGTTTTTCAGGCGACAGCGGCATACATTTAGTCGTATACAATGATTCTATTCAATTTGGTTCAAACCCGGATTATAAAGAGGCGGTTGAATCTGTACTAAATCCGATAAAGCAAAAGAATTTATCTAATGCAGTGCTGGAGACTATTGCTATTATTGCTTATAGACAGCCTATTACTAGATTAGAAATTGAGCATATCAGAGGGGTGAATTGTGATTATACGGTGCAGACGCTTTTAAGTAATAATTTGATTGAGGTAGTGGGACGAAAGGATGTGATAGGCAAGCCGTTATTGTTTGGGACTACGGATGAATTTTTGAAAAGATTCAGGATTGAAAGCATTGAAGATTTGCCTGATTATGAGCAGCTGCTGGAAAATATCAAGCTATTGAACATATCAGAAGAAGAGAAAAAGACAGCGAGCTTATATAATGAGTTTGAGATTAAAGAAGAAGGAGATGAAAGTGGCGAGGAAGGAAGGAGCATAGAAGGCACTAATGCAGAGGGCGGAGTGGATGAAATGCCGAAGTTTTTAGAAGGTGAAGAGGTAGGCAAGTTGGAGTGATGACCCCATTTTATTTGACAGCCTGCTTTGATTGTTTTTATAAAACAAAAAATGTTATTATGGACACAAAAGATACTACAATAAACACAACAAATGAGAAAAAGCGGATAATTAATTTCCGCTCATTTTGTGTCCTTGCCTTGTTTTTAATTATCACAATTTTTGCCGCCTTAGTTTCGTACAATATCCCGATACTCGGGGTATTGTTTTTTGTTTTAATACTAGGTTTCGCGGGTTTTTTAATGTACCGCTATCGCAAAATTAAATATAAATTTATTACTTTTGTTATAGTTATTATCGCTTGTGTTGTCAGTTATTCTGTATTTTTATTCACTAACTATACATGGACTAGGGATTATATTCAAGGTGATGTTTTTATATCTGCGACGGTGGATTCAGATGTGACCAGGGACGGGACAAGGAGAATGTTTTTGTCGAATGTTTATATAAACGGCTTTAGTGTAAACGGCAGAGTGCAATTGTTTATTTTTAATGAGGATTATCGTTTAGAACCGGGTACGATTATAAATCAATATGTCAATATAAGAAGCAGACCGTTAGTTGACGGTTTTAGTGTGGACGGCTGGGCATTTAGGAATAATGTGAGATATACTGCCAACACAAGAGGGATTGATGCTCATAGACTTCATGAGGGCAGAGCTGGTTTTTTTGTGAGGGCAAGGCATTTGATAGCCAGGATGCTGATAGAAAATATGGGGCAATATTACGGCGGCATAGCATACGGCATGGTTACCGGAGACGGGGCGTTTATTGACGGAGGGACGCGGGATTATTTTGGTGCGGCGGGTCTGTCGCATATTTTGGCAGTATCGGGCTTACATTTAAATTTTGCCGCTGCCATGTTGAGTTTTATTTTGCTAAAACTAAAAGCCAGACGGCAAATTATTGCGGGCATAACAACTGCTTTTATTATTTTTTATGCGCTCTTAGCAGGGATGTCGCCGTCGGTAACAAGGGCGTCCATAATGAGTTTGATTGGAATATATGTGTTTTTGTTTGGAAACAGGACGGATAGTTTGAGTTCATTGTCTTTTGCCGGTTCTTTGGTTTTAATTTTTGCACCGTTCTTTTTGTTTGAAGTCGGTTTTCTTTATACAATGTCCGCCGTCTTAGGAATAATAATTTTCACCCGTCCCATATCCAATGCTTTTAGAAAAATAAAAATTAACAGAAGAATTGCAAATGCATTTGCATTGACCCTATCCGTTCAAATCGGCATATTGCCTATATCACTTTTTACATTTCACAGTTTAGCTATCTATTCAAGATTCATTAATTTAATTATGATGCCTTTTATCGCCTTCTTATTTGTGGGGTTATTGCTGTCTTTAATTTTTGCGTTTATTACAGGATGGGGAGGTTTGCTGGTAGTTATGGGCTTAGGCGTTGGGGTAGTAGAGTTAGTGTCGGTCGGGGTATCTACATGGCCGTTTGCATTGGTGATAGTGTATGCAACTCCGGCAATATTTGCCCTATATTTTTTGTACATAGTGATGAGTAAGTATCTAATGCTGCCTAAAAAACGGCTTGTAGCGGCACTCAGTGCAGTTTTATGTATTTTATTGGTTTTTATACAGTCGCCGACACATATTTCACAGACGAGTGTTGCGCCTTTGGAAATGCCGTTTTCTACGGTGAGTGTAGTGAGTAATGATGATGGTATTTTTTTGGTCGGAGATTTAAATTTTGGAGGGTTTGGGATAAGGGAGGCGCTTAATGAGATGAATGTCAGGCGGATTGACGCGGTTTTTGTTAATCAAATGAATTATAGGACGGCTAGGAATTTATTGACAATCAATCGCTTTTTTAATGGTTTTAGGCTGTATTTTCCTTTTTATAATTATGACGGATTTGGATTGGATTATCTGTCGTACAGGGGAATATATGCGGTTAGTGTGACGGACGGGAGAGAATTGAGCGGTGGAATGAGAGGTGTCTTTTGTGAGAATAAAAGCTTTTTTGGTTATGAGATGCAAACAAAAAAAGCACGAATGTTGTTCATGCCTTTTGGAGTATATGCCGGGGATGTTCCGGATTTTTATCAATTTGATGTGATAAGGGCAAATACGATGGAGTTTAATGAGTATGCGCAAGTGCAATTATTGAATAGAGGGGTTGGGTGTGATTTGATTTTTTCATTTGACAGACTAGAGAATTATGCCTTTGATTTTAGTGAGTTTATAGCTTATCAGGTAAGAAGGAATAGAAGGTAATAGGCTCTGTCTATTTTTAATTTTAATTAGTAATTTTTCAATATGATACAAACATAATGTCCCAACCCGCTGATTAGGGTCGATGTTTGTGTTTTTATATTCTCTTAATAAACATTATAAACGGGATAAGTGAGAACAGAAAAAACAAACGCCAATGCAACAGTGAAGAATAGCAAAAATGATTTTAGGAAAATGCGAAATTGTGTTCTGAGTTGGTTTATTAGTTGCGGCGGACAAATTTAATGGAGTCATTCATTTGTTTTAGGTACTATGATCGTCTCTTGAACGATTGTTTTGTCAATTCTTTTTTTATCAAATGCAAAAAATCTTTTATATAAAAGCATTAGGGTGATGGGGACAATGTTTACTGATGACACCAAAATCATTGTTGCGGTATAGGATTGTGTGTGTGCATACAATGCATTGTGAATAGCCACGAACAATATTGAGGAGATGCCTAGCGGTATGAGTACCATTCCAAAAATAGTTGCTCCGTATTTTCTGCCTGAAAATTCAATGACCATAGGAGGAAATACCGCCGCTCCGCCGCCGAAAGCAAAGGCAATCACAAGCACCATCAACATAAAAACCCAGCCGTTTGCCCAAATCAAAGCAAATGCGCCCAATCCTGTCATGCTTGCAATCACTATTAAGCAAACCCGCCGTCCAATCTTATCAGACACAAATCCCACTATAAGCCGTCCGGACATATTCGCAACAGCTATTAAAGCAATCAGTACTGTTAATTGCTCAACTCCTAGACCTCTGCCGCTATAATTACCTTGTATGGTATAACCTACGCCAAAAGCATGAAGCGTAGGCATTAACACATTAAACACTCCGTTAAAAAGCAATATAAAAATAAAGATGCTCCAAAAAGAAGTTTTTGTAAACGCCTGCCAAGGTTTTAAATTAATACACTCATGGGATAGAACAGCAGGCGTAGTATTATCAGAAACTATAGATATAACAGGTGTTTCTTTTTTAGGTAATCTAATGAAAAAGCAACAAATCAAATTAATTCCCATCGTTATCAAACCGTACACTAAAAAAATCATTGACGGATATATTCCTGATCTTACCGCCCAATTCAATAAAGGCGACAGGGGAATCGCCGTAGCCACAAATGCTGCCGCACTCATTCCTGAAGCCAAACCTCGCCGATTAGGAAACCATTTTTGTAAAAGAGACACTATGCTTGCATATACGCCGCCGCACCCTAAGCCTGCGATTCCGAATGTGAAAAATATAAGCCACGGGGCGTTTATCATAGGCACAAAAAAGGTCAAAGCTATTCCGCCGCTGCACATTAATGTTCCTATAAGTGCAATAAGGCGGGGATTGGTTTTGTCTTGTGCATAACCTCCGATTAGGTTGCCGAATACAAACCCGAACATCATTAGCGGCTGCACCATATTGGCTGCACTTGATGAAAGGCTAAATTCATTTTGCACTGAACCGCTCAATAAACTCCATATGTACAATATTCCCACGCAAAACTGTGTGGTGAGAGCGGCGATTACTACTATTATCCGTTTATTTAATGCTGACGGTTTTTCTGCTTTTTCCATGGATATATATTATAAATTGAAAGTGAATAAAATGCAAATGATATAGGACCAAAAAGCCCGCAAAATTAATTTATAACTTCGTAGTTTATAAATTTTTCAGTAATCTTATCTGCAAGATTTGTAATGTTTATAATTGTTTCTTCTTCAAACTCAAAACTCATTATGTTATTGAGAAATAATTTGGTGTCTAAGTATTTAGCTCCTTTTTCTTTTGCTATAGCCGAATTTGTTTTATTTGCATCATAGTGATGAGTTTGATTGTTTAAATAAAACTTTAAAAAATCGTTTTTACTTAAAATATCTTCAATACTTTTTGGATTAGGCATTGTTCTGTTTCTTCCATTTAGTATAGTGTCAGAAACATCGTGAGTAAAAACAGAATAAGCGCGTTTATGTTCAATCTCCTTATAATTTCTTAATCCATCATTGTCTGCATCATACAACATAACGATTTTGTCTAGTCCAAGACCCAAAAGCAATGAATCCATCACATCCATTTTATTTGCTGATTTTGCATAGAAAATATCAAAATCAAGCTCTTTGTTTAATTTTTGATAAAATGCTTTTATAAAAAGTAAATCAGATATTCCCTCAACTATTAAAGCATTTGGCTTGCTTCTAATCAAGCCTTTTGTTATGTTGTGTCCTATTGCATCTAGGAGAGCAACAATCGTTGCTTGGTCTGTATAATCATGAAGCTTAGAATAGACTACTGTTTCGTCAAATGGAGTATTGCCAATATGTGTTGCATTTTTTTCAACTAACCGCACACTTTGCAATTCATCAGGGTCAATTAGATACGGACTATGTGTGCAAATAATTATTTGTCGCTCTTGTGAAATCATTTGCAAACGATTCAGCATATCAATTTGCCCGTCATGATGTAAATTCATGCCTGGCTCATCTAAAACAAAAATTTCGTTACTATTAAAGCTATTACAAGTTATGATAAAAGAAATAAACCAATTCAAGCCTGTGCTGCGTTCTTTTAAGTAAAGATTTGTTCCCAACTCATACTCACCACTATTAGTCGTTGCAGGAAAGAAATCTTTTACAAAAATATGAATATGACCATCACTCGTTAAATTAAAGTTAAAATTCAATTTATATTGATTGTAATTTTTCCTGAAAAATTGGGTGAGCAATTTTGATATCTCGTCCAATTTAGATGCTTTATCAAGCTGGGTCAAATCTGTAGAAGTAAAAATAGTTTCAAAAATATTTCTTGGTATACTTCCTTTGCTTTCTTTCTCAAGAAATGCAGCTAGATGTTTAACAACAGGCTCTTCTAGAGATGTCGTGCTAATATAATCCGGCAAAACATTTGTCATTTCTGATAAATATGTAATTTTAGGAATTAAAGCAAAACATTTCTCCGCTAATTCTTGTCTTTTAGTCGCATATAATTCTTTCAATTCCTCATATTTTGATATGTATTGTTCTTTTAGTGTATCTTCAATATCTTCAAATAAACTTTCGTTGTCATTAAAAGTAAAAGTATATTCGTTGTCATTAAAAGTAAAAGTATATTTCGTTGCAAACTCAGTGTTGAATTGAGCTGAAATAAACTTTTGCAATGCAAGATAAGTTTGAGTATCAAAAGTAATTATATTGGGTTTAACTACTTTTATATTAAAAGTTAGCTCTTTAATCTTTAAGTCAAATCCAAACTCTTGATTTAATTCATCATTTTCAGAGTTACTCAATACAGCAATAAAATTAATAACAGGACTTAAAGAAGTGCTATGGTTTGGCGATAGCCTTTTATCATTTGGTAAATTATTAATACTTTGAATAGCTTTCAAAATATTTGATTTACCTGATTCATTTTTACCAATAAAAACAGTAAGACCATCTTCAAGTGAAATATCTTTTGAATCTAAGATTGATTTGTAATTCGTAATTTTTACTGATTTTAATTTCATGTGCCCAACTTTAGTAAATACTCTAAGCGCTTATGAGCATTTTTACTATAGAATAATTATTGTTTACAACAAATTATAACAAGATTTGACATATAGAACAAGCAATATTGCATACGATTTGCAATTTAGCAAACAAAAAAGTATTCTTGCTTTTGAATTAAGTTATAGTAAATGAGTGATAATAAAAAGCTTCAAAAATAAATTTGCAGCTTTTTTGGCGGACGGTATTTTTTAAGACAGTTTTTATTATAAATGCCGGATTGTTTCGTTGCTATACTCATCGCAGTGACGGGGAGTGAAAGCATACTAAATAGTTAAAATTCGCCTTCAGCGTTGGTTTGTGCTATGAGTTAGGCATTGTTTTTATGCATGATGGTGTCTATGTCTGTGGTGTGTTTCTCTTCTGTCAAATACAAGCGGTAAAAACGATAGCGCTGCAACAATGTTTGCCAGTATCAAATTAGTGATTAAACCGCCGCCGCGTCTATAGACATGATTAAAGCCGGGCCAAGCAATTCTTGTCGCTGTCATAAATATTATAAATGACAATACTGCCATGCTCACACCAAAAAATACCAGTGCATTGCCTGATCTGTGTGAGTCAAATGCTCCGCCGGCTCTGCCAAAACTGATGATAACAACTGCAATCGTAGACGCAATCATCAGCGATACCAAGATGATGTTTAAAGCATTGCCGCTTTGAAAAATACCCCAGCCTGTGCGTCTAAAGTCAACCCCTCTGACCACAATGTATCTAAAAAACATCGTAGCAAGGGCGGCTAAGGCGACAAGCCCTGTAAGCACATATAAAGCTGTGCCTGTTTTGTTTCTTTCCATAATATATAAATTCCTCCATAGAATTTTTGGCTCTTATTTGGGCGACGCAGGGCATAAGCAACGGTTTTGTCTGCTTATGATTTATTGAGGCAGCAGAATAAACGGGGCGTTTGCCCTAATTAGTTAGTTGCACAAGTCTTTCAATCTTTTGTTATTATGCAAAAAACAACCAAATTTGAGCCGATTTTAATGGTTTTAGTATGTCCTAAATTGTTAATAATATTTATTTAGCATAAAATAAGTTGACTGCCAAATTTTGTTGTGTTATCATTGAAAAAATACGAGTGTATGGATTTTTCGATCATTATAAGATTAATAAACAGAAACGATCTAAAAGACATATTAGCAAGCGTTTCCGATGAAGTTAAGGATTATTCTATGGGGGAATATGAACTTATTGTTTTAGATTTATTTGAAGAAGATGAAGACATCAGTGAGGCTTATGGAGAGGTTATAATTTTAGAGGAAGAAGATAATGATGGGGCAGTTTCGTTAAAAGCGGCAATTATGCAAGATTGTATTCAGATTTGTCAAAAGCACAATACAAGATATTTTAATAAAAGTGTGCCGTTTTCACAGCTTCAATATGATCATATTTTATTTATTGATTCAGATGTGCAGTTTTGTACTGAGTTAAAAATTAATAGAAACACATTGCTTGGAAAGTATGCAAAACAATATGAGGGCTTGAAGGATGACAAGATTTGCGGTCTTTTAGGAATAACTGCTTTGGTGGGAAATTGCTCATTAAAATGGAAAGCATTAGAGTACTCAAGGTTGTATAGGGATTATTATTCTCAACATACCTACCTAAATTATGCTAATTTTTCATCTCCAAACAATGTATCATATCTTAAATCTGTTATAGAAAAAGCAGGGCTGGCGGACAGCAATTTGCCTAAGACAATGTATGACCATTTAGACTTTTCATATTCATTGAATGAAAAAGGATACAAGATAAAATTAGTTTCTGATATAGTGGTAAACAAACAAAGAGAGCAATTTAATAAAGAGAGCAGACTAAAAAATTTGTTGAAAGCATCCGCATTATCCGACTATAATTTTGGCAAAAAGTATCCGCATACGCTTGTCAAGCCGTTGCCCTCGCTTATTTTGTTGTCATTTTTCGTATTGATTACAACGGGAGTATTGACAGGAATTTCATTTATTTCATCACGCGGCTCTTTTTTTCCTATAATTTTAGGTATAGCCTTTTGTATTGTTTCACTGCTTTCAGCATATTTGATAGATACAAAAAAATCAAAAAACAGCAATTTCTTCTATTATATTCTGGGTAGATTTATAGATTTTAGGGTGTATCGTTTTAGAGAAAAACACAGGCGGAGATTTAAGGATAGAACAAGAAAAAAAGTAGTAGTTTATAATGCTGAACATGCAAAGGCAAAGTTTAGATTGCAGGCAAAAAAGCTAAAGATTGCTGTTTTTAATCTGATTTTTTTGACATTAATAATTTTAATATTATTGAGGAGTATAGTTTTTTAAGAATATGGGTTAGGGGTTATATCTTAATGATCTTTATAAGAACTCTGAACCTTATTTCGGACTTTGATTATGACTGATTTTAGCATCATCATCGCCACTAAAAATTACCATGACCAGTTTAAGACCCTTTTAGAAAGCCTGTCAGATGCAAAAGCTAGGTACGAAGGCAAAACAGAGGTAATCATAATCGACGACAGCGACCCTTCAAACAAGGGTCTGGTTCATGATGCCGCCATAAAATTCGGTTGCAGAATTCAGTATTATAAAGGCAGTGTTGCGAGTAAAAAAAACCAGGGTGCTAAGATGGCGGCTTATGGTACTATAATTTTTTTGGATGCCGATGTAACAGTGCGCACTGATTTATTTAAATATTATGATGAGTTTTTTTCCAGGGGGTATCAGGCTGTTGCAGGACCTGTGATTTTTAGCGGAAAAGATACATTTTTATGGAACAGTGTTAATGCTTTGCCTTATATGAAAAGATATAGAAAACCCTTATTCAAGGATAAATTGGCATGGGCTACTACGGCGAATTTTGGTATTACAAAAAAGGCTTTCAATATGGCGGGGTCTTTGAGTGAGAATATTGAACCTGCGGGCGAGGACGATGTGTTGGGAATTAGTTTGAATATGATGGGCATTGAGATTATGTCAGCGCCTGAGGCGGTGGTTTACAAAACAAGAGAGAAATGGTTAGGATATAAAGATGTAAAAAAGAGGATAAAGGACTATGCAAAAAGTGAGATATCGTTGATTGAGAAAAATCCGCAGCTAGAGATGAAAAAGGGATTGAATAGAAATTTTATGTATTTATTGATGCTTTTGTTTGGCGGTGTGGCGGCTTTGATTTTTTTCAATCCTTATATGTTGCTTGTGGGTTTAGGGTATTATTTATTAGAAAATTTAATAATTGCGATTTTTATCAAACATAGGGATGAGTATATTAAGACTAGTTTTTTTGAACAGTTGTTGACTGAGCATTTCATGCATAGTATCGAAAGGGCTTATATTTTTGAGTGTCTGAAACAAAGGAAGTTTGGTTTGATGAATAAGCGGATTGTTCATTATCAAAGCCAAGCCTACAGCGGGTTTAGATATGGCAGAATGATAAGTATTATACAGTTTGTATTGATCGGAGCAGTTTGTTTTGGATTGATTGCATTGGCAATATTTGTATGAGAGTTTAAGTTGTGAAGTGAGTATTGAATAAATATGTTTCTACCAATAGATAAAAACTGTCTAAAGCAACGAGGAATTGACCAATTAGATTTTATTGTGGTATCAGCAGACGCATATGTTGATCACCCGTCTTTTGGACATGCTGTTGTGGCTAGGTTTGTTGAGAGCCAAGGTTTTAGTGTAGGAATTATGGCACAGCCTGTTTTTGACAAGGATTACTTGAGTTTGGGGCAGCCTAAGCATGCATTTTTGATAAGCGGCGGAGTTGTGGACAGTATGGTTAATAATTATACTGCGGCATTAAGAAAAAGGCGTGATGATGTTTATAGTGAGGGCGGCAAGGCAGGCAAAAGACCCGACAGGGCTGTGGATGTCTTTTCAAATAATTTGAAAAGGCTTTTTCCCGATACTCCGATTATTGCAGGCGGGGTAGAAGCATCATTGAGACGATTGTCGCATTATGACTATTGGTCGGACAGTGTGAGGCAGTCAATTTTGTATACTTCAAAGGTTGATTTGGCGGTATATGGAATGGGGGAAGTGCCGCTAATGGAAATATGTAAATATGCGCATAAAAATGTTCCGTTAAATAAAGTTAAGAATATTTTAGGAACAGGATACTTGCATTGTACACTGCAAAATGCGCCAATGCTGCCGATGAAGGACGAAGCTAACTTTATTATGCTATCTTCACACCATGCTGTTTCTACGGACAAAAAACTTTATGCTAAAGCATATTTAGATATTATGCAAAACAATAACAAAGGTTTTGTGCAAAAACAGGACAACGACAAATTTGCAATCATAAATCCTCCTGCTCAGCCGCCCTCTCAAGTCTTATTAGACAGCATTTACGCACTGCCTTTTATGCGTTCACCGCATCCTAAATATAAAAATATTCCGGCTATTGAAGAAGTGAAATTTTCAGTCACAGCACATAGAGGCTGCTTTGGAAATTGTTCGTTTTGTGCTTTAGCATTTCATCAAGGTAAACAAATTTACTCTAGAAGTGAAGACAGTATATTAAAAGAAGTTGACAAAATAACTAAATCGGACGGCTTTAAGGGGTTTATTCATGACATCGGCGGTCCCAGCGCAAACTTTTATGCTGCTGAAAACTGCAAAAATGACAATTGTAAAAACCAAGATTGCATAAATTGTAAAAATATCAAAGTCAACCATAAGCCTTATATGTCGCTTCTCAAAAAAGCCAGAGCAATGAAGGGTGTTAAAAAAATATTTATCAGAAGCGGTCTTAGATTTGATTATATTTTGGCAGACAGTGATAAAACGGTGCTGGATGAAATCGCCGCTCATCATGTGTCGGGACAATTAAAAATAGCGCCCGAACACACCAGTGATAAGGTTCTGAAATTGATGAATAAACCTTTTCATGCAGTTTATAAAAAATTTGCCGTTGAATTTGACAAAAGTACACAAAAGGCAAAATTACCCCAATATTTAGTTCCTTATTTTATTTCCTCTCATCCCGGTTGTACTCTAAAGGACGCCGTCAGTTTAACAGAATACCTCATGGACATAAAATATATGCCTTTACAGGTTCAAGACTTTTATCCTACGCCCATGACCTTATCTACTACAATGTATTATTGTGAGTTTGACCCAAGGACTAATGAAAAATTGTTTGTGGCAAAAACACAAGAGCAAAAACAAATGCAAAGAGCTTTATTGCAGTATAGAAAGCCGGAAAACAGGGCAATAATTATAAAAGCGTTGAGATTGGCAAGAAGAGAGGATTTGATTGGGAGGTTGCCCAAAGGACACAACAATGTAAAAAAGAAAAAATAAGGCTAGGAGTGGTAGAGCTATACCAATTTGTTTAACTAGAATATACTGTGATTTGTTTTTAATGCCCAGAGCTTATTCTCCTTTTCTTTTACTTTTTACTTATAAATATCATTTGACAAACAAAATAAAACGAGGTATAATTTAATTATGAGAACAAGAAAAGAAATGATGGAATACAACAAAACGCACAAATTTGGAAACAGATGGTTTACCAAAAAGTCTTTTAAGTTGATTGAAAAGGCGCTGTATGTCGGTGAAGAGGCATTGGTGGCTTTCTCAGGCACGCTGGACCACCGGCGTGTTTGGCGTATTAGGTCAAGATATGCTTTTGCTTTGACTAATAATCGTCTTATCATAGCTCAAAAGAAGTTTTTCTCTTTCAGAACAGATACTAAGTCATTAGAGATTCAGACGCTTAAAAATATCAATTTCAGGCGTGAGGTCATAAGGTGCAATCTTGATTTTAATACGGTTAGCTTGTCTTTTTCTTTAAGAAAATTTAGAAAACGCGGCAAAAGGGTCTATGATGTAGTAAACTCTACGCTTGGGGTGCTAAGAGGTTTTGGGGGCGGTATAGACGGTGCAAGTCAAGGAGTAGGGGCAAACACAACTGTCAGTCAACAACAATCAAGATCTACTGCTGATGAATTGAAAAAATTTAAGGAATTGCAGGACTTGGGCGTCATTAGTCAAGATGAATTTGATAAGATTAAAAATAATTTGCTGGCTAATTATTCGGCTGGAACAATAAATAGCGAAGTATAACGGTCAGTATGAGTTTTTTAAACCTTTTTTGCCGGCAAAATTTGTCAGATAATTTAGTGCAAAAAGCATTTGCCTAATAGGGAGAAACCGATGAAAAAACTTGGCTTTGGCTTAATGAGAATGCCTTTATTAAACCCAGATGATGTGACCAGCTTTGACTATCCGTTAATCAATCAAATGATGGACACCTTTATAAAAAACGGCTTTTGTTATTTTGACACTGCTTTTATTTATCACAAGATGAAGAGTGAAAAAATGGTTAAACAAGCCATTGTAGACCGCCATCCAAGAGATAAATTCAAATTATCCACAAAATTGCCGCTATGGCTAATAAAAGAAAAAGGCGATGCGCAAAGCCTGTTTGACAAGCAACTGACAAAATGCGGCGTTGACTTTTTCGATTATTATCTTTTGCACGCGCTAGATGCCGACAAGCACAAACAAATCAAACAGTTTGATTTATTTTCGTTTGTACATACCTTAAAAAAACAAGGCAAAATCAAAAATCTAGGCTTTTCTTTTCATGATACCCCCGATGTTTTAGAAGAGATTTTATCAGACCAAAAAAAATCAAAAAACCCTATGCCGGATTTTGTAATGCTTCAAATAAACTATTTAGATTGGCTTAATCCGAATATCGGTTCTAAAGAGTGCTATGATATTGCAAGAAAATATGGATTGCCTATAGTGGTGATGGAGCCTTTAAAAGGCGGTAGTTTGGTGAATTTGCCAGAAGAGGCGGTTAAATTGATGAAAGATTATAATCCTAATGTGTCATTGGCGTCATGGGCGATTAGGTATGCCGCTGGTTTAGAAGGAGTGTTTATGGTATTGTCAGGAATGAATGACATGGTACAGTTGAATGATAATATGGCAACGATAAATAATTTTGAGCCGCTTAATGAGGATGAGCATAGGATTATTGATAAGGTGGTTGAGATTTTAGAGAAGGATACGGCAATCGGGTGTACATACTGTGAATATTGCATAAAAGGGTGTCCTAAAAATATTCCTATTCACAATTATTTTCAATTATATAATGAAAAGACAAGAAACCCTAAAGCATTTTTGCCTGAAGGATATTATGCAAATTTAATAAAGCGGACAGGTAAACCAAGTGATTGTATTTTGTGCGGAAAGTGTGAGAAAATGTGTCCGCAGAAGTTGAGGATTATGGATGGACTAAAGGGAGTAGCAGAGATGTTTGAAAAGAATGATGCAGAGTAGCAATGCACTTATTTTTCTTAATTTGCTCAAAAAATAGGATTTGAAAATATGCAGCAATTAGATATTTATATTCCTAAATTAGACGATCTTTGGTTTAGGCAAAGTATGATGGCGGACAAAAAAACCATGAGCTATAATGTTGGTTTTACACCTTTTGACGGGTATAATCCAAAACATGGTACGATTGAGTTCCCTAAAGAAAGATGGCAAAAATGGTTTGATTTTTGGATAGGTGCAAAAGATAGATGGTATGCTTATGTGGTTCGAAAAAATGATAGCAAATGGATAGGCGACATTGCGTATCGTTTTGATAAAGAAAAGGGAATGTCTGTTGTTCATATTGTGATAGATGATGAGTTTAGGGGGATGGGATATTCTAAGGAAGCATTAAAGTTGCTTTGTGAGAACGCGAAAAATAATGGCATTAAAAAAATTTGCAATGATATTCCGTATGATAGGATTTCAGCAATCAATATACATAAGGCATTGGGTTTTGAGGAAGTTGATAATGGCGGAGAATATTGTTTTTTAGTGCTGGATTTAGATAAAAAGGATAATTAAGGATAACTGGTGAAAAATTTTTTTACAAAAAATATGACGCTTACTAAAAACATAGCATTCACTGCTGTGTTTGTTGTTATGGGCATTCTTTTGCCTATGGCGTTTCACGCATTCGCTCTAGGCGGTCCTATATTCCTGCCCATGCATATCCCCGCTATTTTGGCAGGACTTCTTTTAGGTTCATTCTTTGGTCTTGCCGTAGGGGTTTTATCCCCGCTGTTATCCGGTCTTTTGACGGGTATGCCTGTTATTTATCCCATGCTGCCCATTATGATAGTAGAATTAGCGTTGTACGGTGCGTTCAGCGGATTGTTTTATAAAAAACTAAAAATTCCAATCTTTTTGTCTCTTCCGATTGCTATGATAATCGGCCGCATAGGGTATGGGTTGATGTGGTGGATACTGCTGCAAATAAATGTGCATATGGCTGCTCCTGTATTTGTTGCTATTCAAACGGGAATCCCAGGCATAGCAATTCAATTAATCATTATTCCTTTAATCATAGCCGCCGTCAATCCCAAAGTTTTGAAGAAGGTGCGCATAATATTCAACCGCAGTGTTGTTAAACAGGCGATTGACATGATAGATGGGGGAGAAGCATCGCTAGTAATAATAAAGCAAAGGAAAATTGTGCATACAGATATCCGTACGGGGATTTCAGCGGTTTTAGACCTTTTAGAAAACTCACCCGACTTATTGGATAAATCGATAGTCATTGACAAGGTAGTAGGAAAGGCAGCGGCAAGTTTGTTTATTTTAGGCAAAGCCGGCTTTGTATACGGGCTTATTATGTCCCGCCCCGCAAAATCCCTATTAGACGAGGCAAATTCAGGCAACAGGCATAATGTCTTAGTAGATGTAATTCAAAACCGTACAAAGACGGGAGTTTGTCCTATAGAGCAAAGTATTTATGATATTTTCAATCCAAATGATGCAATTACAGCGATTAAAGAGAGGTTGGAGCAACTGAGAAATAACACCTAACAAAAAAGGGAGTCAGACGGCTTCCTTTTTTGTTAGGTCTGTTAAATTTAAGTATAATGTGGGTGTAAATTAGTTGACAAGGGGGGATTGATTTTGTTATCATTGCCGTTGAGTCAAAAGTTATGGCATTATTTTCTTCACTATCTGATAAATTGGGTCATGTGTTCTCTAAGATGAAATCTCGGGGCAAGCTGAGTGAGTTAGAGATTAAACAAGCCATGCGTGAAATCCGAGTTGCTTTATTAGAGGCGGATGTCAATTTTTCAGTTGTCAAGGATTTTGTCAGCCGTGTGAGTGAAAAGGCTGTGGGTGAGGAGATACTAAAAAGTTTGACTCCGGGTCAGCAGGTTGTTAAAGTAGTGCATGAAGAATTGATTGAATTGATGGGCGGAGAGACTGCAAAGCTGGCGGTTGAGTCAAAGCCTCCGACGGTTATTATGATGGTGGGCTTGCAAGGTGCGGGAAAAACTACTATGTGCGGAAAGTTAGCGCTACACCTAAAAAATCAAGGCAAAAAGCCCTTATTGGTGGCGTGCGATATTTATAGACCTGCGGCGATAAATCAGTTGAAGGTAGTTGGTAAGAATGTAGGTGTAGAGGTGTTTGAGCAAGGGACAACAAAGGTTTTTAAGACAGCAAGTGAAAGTATTAAGCACGCGCTAAAGAACGGTTTTGATACGGTGATTATTGATACGGCGGGAAGGTTGCACATAAACAGTGAATTAATGGGAGAATTGGTAGATGTCAAAAAGGCGGTTAATCCGACAGAGATATTGCTTGTGGTGGACGCTATGACGGGGCAGGATGCGGTCAATGTGGCGACAAGTTTTAATGAAAAGCTGGATGTGAGCGGTGTGATTTTGACCAAGATGGACGGGGATACAAGGGGCGGTGCGGCGCTGTCTATTAGGGCTGTCACAAAAAAGCCTATTAAGTTTTCTGGGATTGGCGAGAAGATGGGGGATTTAGAGGCATTTCATCCTGACAGGATTGCATCAAGAATATTAGGAATGGGAGATGTGCTGACACTGATTGAGAAGGCTGAGACGGCGGTGAGTGAAAAAGAGTTGGCTGAGATGGAAGAAAAGTTAAGAAAGAATAGGTTTACGCTTGATGACTTTTTGGTGCAATTTGAGCAATTAAAGAAAATGGGCAATATTAGTGAATTGATGGGAATGATTCCGGGGGCGGCAAAATTTAAGTTAGGAAACGCTAAAGAAATTGATGAGTATAGGATTATTCAATATCAAGCGATAATTAGAGCGATGACTAAAGAAGAGAGAGAAAATCCTAATATAATCAAAGCATCTAGGAGAAAAAGGATTTCAACGGGCAGCGGGACAACTATACAGACAGTTAATCAGTTGCTTAATCAGTTTGACCAGGTTAAGACGATGATGAAAGGCTTGAATACAGCGTCTTTTGGTAAAAAGGGTAGTAAATTGCCGTTTTAGATAAGGTAGAGATATCCTTCGGCTTCGGTGCTAAAGCACCGAAGCCGAAGGATCTTCGTCGTACTTATTTAATATTTGGAGGAAAGCCACATGAAAAAAAGAGCTTTTTTGATTACACTTATTATTACAGTTTTGGTGTCAGGATTCTTTTCTTTTAGTGCTTGCTCGGCAGCTGACCCCGCTAGTGATTTAGTGCTTAGCATTAGTATCAATAAAAGCCAAATGAGTATAGGTGACAGCATTGAGGTCACACTTACGGTTGAAAATCGTAGTAGTAACGGTATAACGATGTGGGATTGGCAGTGGGGTGATTTGCCTAATGAGTCTTTAGATAGAATTGCTCAGACTACACTTATTCCAGAAGGAAAAGGTTATAGCGGCAGCACTGTTGGCGGTCTAGGAATGCGAATTATGCCTTTGATACCTCGCTTTGACCATAGATGGCAACGGGTTAGAGTTGATGGCTATACCACTTATACTAGGACAGATATATTTACACTAGATGAAACACTTTGGTGGTGGGATAGGTTTGGTTTGGAAAACAGCACTGCAGAGTATTTAATAATTGAGGCATATGTCGGGTTTTATACAGCAAGAGGACAGCATAATGATTTTATAATTTTAAGGGATGAGTTGAGAATAAATTTTGTGCGTTAAGAATTACATTTAGAAAAAAACTACTCATAACCAAAGAAGAACTGGAGTTGAGCTAGAATATAAATTAAAACAAAATTCAACAATTGTGCATTGTGCGTTGTGCGTTGTGCATTGAAAAAAGGAGAAACATGGCAGTAAAAATTAGTCTAACAAGGATGGGGGATAAAAAATCGCCATTCTATCGCATCGTGGTTAAGGACGGCAGAGTTGCAAGAGACGGCAAGTACATTGAGTTAATCGGTACTTACAATCCTTTGACAAACCCTGCTGAGGTCAAAATTGACAATGATTTGGCTAAAAAATGGCTTTCACAAGGCGCTCAGCCTACTGATACAGTTAGGTCGCTTTTAGAAAAAGCGGGCGTTTTAGAAGCTAAACCAAAGCCGGCTAAAACAGGCAAACTCAAGAAAAAAGAGGAGTAAGGCTTAAATGGAAGAATTGATAAAATTTGTTCTGTCGCATTTGGCTGATGAGCCTGACAAGATTGTCTATGAGCAAGAGGGAGACAAGCTGATAGTTAAAGTCCCTAAAAGTGACATGGGCAGGGTGATTGGGCGCAATGGTCGTATAGCAAAAGCGATTAGGACAGTATTAAAGGCGGCATCAAATAATGGGCAGCATTTTAATTTTGATATAGTTGAAGCATAATTTTATGTCTAAAGTGACGGGCAAGGTGAATAGCTTGTGAAAAGCGAAGTTTTTAATTTGGACTGCTAGAGACATCAAAGCAATCCGGCATATTATTTTTTTACATTAACAAAAACTGCTTTGTATTTTCTGCAACTTTACTTTTTACTTAACTGAAAGTAATGGTTAATAATCTTATATCACTAGGTCAAATAATCAAGTCGCGCGGATTAAAAGGTGAACTCAAAATTAAGCCTTTTAGCAATGACTTGAAACAGTTTAAAAACTTTAGGGAAGTGTTTATCGGCACTACCCTTTTCTGTGTTTTAAGAGTGAGTGAAAGCGGCGGGTTTGTATATTTGAAGCTGGACGGGGTAGATAGTTTAGAACAAGCTGAGAAATTGAGGAATAAAGAGGTGAGTGTAAGGAAAGAAGATATAAATAAAACAGAAGAAAATGAGTATTTTGTGAGTGATTTGATAGGTTGCAGGTTTTTAAGCGCTGAATTAGAAGGAGTGGTTGTTGATATTCATCAATTCGGGGCGGCGGATGTTGTTGAGGTTAAGCTAAATGACGGGAGAAAACTTATGTTTCCTTATTTATTGAAGCTAGGGTTAGAGATAGATATATATAAGAAAAAGATTGAAGCGGACAGGAATAGGTTGTCTGAAGTGATGGTAGTGAATTGAACTTTTTCCAGCGCTTTATAAAACTGTATTAAGGATGCACAATGAAACTATTCAGAAAAAAAGTTGTCTATATTATTGTCGCCTTGTTTACTGCTTATGGCTATATGGCTATGATTGCAATGATCTTTAATGCCAGCGACGGTGATATTTTGACTACTGCTATATGGAATATGGTATTTATTATTTTGTTCATAATCTCTGACAAAATAGTGGGCAGATTTCATGCCTGGTTGAACAGAAAATGGGACAAAACCAAGCCGTTGTCTGTATGGAAAAGGATATTAAATTGGTATATAGGCGGGTCCTCATTTAAATCTGCGTTGTATTTATTTTATGTGTTTATCGTGATTTGTTTAGCGCTGGATGTGGCAGGCGTAGAGCAGAATTTTATCCATAGTGATTTTTTAACGGCAGTGCAGTATGGAATATTATTATTATTTGCCGTGGATAAGTTTTTAGAGCGTATTTTTAAAGATATAATAGAAAATCAAGAGTGTGAAAACGGGGGAGCGGCTGTGGTAAACAATGTTGGGGCTATCGGCGGTGTGGCGGAGAATGGCGGCGGTGAAGTAATAGAAGCGGCTGAAAAGGAGAGAAATTAATTTTCGATATTATCTTTGCATAATAGATAATTTAATCTGCATTCAAAAAAAATCAGGGATGTTAAATAATCATGACGAGTAAAATATGACCCTGTAGGGGCGACCGAGGGCGGTCGCCCGTGTTGCTGATATATAATCGCGTCTTTCGGGCGACTCCAAGGGTGGTCGCTCCTATAGGTTCATAATAATTAAAATCACGAACATTTAAGACCCCCAAAAATCAGAGAAGGTTATTAGTTTAGAATTTTTTGGCAGCTGTTGCAGTTTTCATAAGATGGGCAATAATGGCAGAAATTTTGGTTTGTTAAATATAGAAATGATAAACCTTTTTTTGTGCATTAAAAAATATCGCTGAGTTGGAAAGATGTTACGCCGAAAAAGCCGAGTCTCAAGCGAGGGAAGTTTTTAAAGCAAACCTTTTTTATAGCATAAGAGAAGTCATCTGAGTGAATTGAATACTCTAGCTCAAAAAAGCCGAGCCTCAAGCGAGGGAAGTTTGCGAAGCAAACCTTTTTTATAAGAGTCTAATTAAAAGTTGTTGCATTGCCGGTGAAATTTTTTGATGTTATGACTGATTATATTTTATGAGTTAAAAGATTTATAGAGAGGGGAGTTATTGCCGTCCTTTGCCTGTTAGGATTCACTTTATTTCTTTTAAAAAATAAAACAACCCTTTAAGCATAAATTCGTCATTTTTAAAATATATCTATTACATAGTATTTTCAAAGACTAGGAGGCGAATAATGGAATTCGACATTTATAAGGATATAAAAGCCAGAACAGGCGGCGATATTTATATCGGGGTGGTAGGACCTGTGCGGACGGGCAAGTCTACCTTTATTACTAATTTCATGGAAAAGTTGGTCATGCCGAACATCGCTGACGGGCATGAAAAAGAGCGTATGATCGATGAATTGCCGCAAAGCGCTAACGGCAAAACAATCATGACAACACAGCCTAGGTTTGTTCCTAATGAGGCGGTGTCTTTTGAGCTTGAGGCAAATGTGCGCGTAAATGTGCGTTTGGTAGACTGCGTTGGCTATCTTGCTGAGGGTGCAAGCGGACATATGGATGAGGGCAAAGAGAGACTTGTCAGGACGCCGTGGGATGAGAATGAAATCCCTTTTGAAAAAGCGGCTGAAATTGGCACTAAAAGGGTAATTAATGAACATTCTACTATCGGTATCGTAATGACTACTGACGGTTCTATTGCTACGGAATTGCCCAGAAAGGCATATGTAGAAGCTGAGGAGCGCACTGTAAATGAATTGAAAGCGCTTAATAAACCGTTTGTAATCGTTATGAATTCTAAGATTCCTGATTCAGCTGAGACGAGAAAATTGGCAGAAAGTTTGAGTGAAAAGTATGCAACAACAGTAATGCCGCTGGATGTGTTGAATTTGAGTGAGGATGATATAAGGGAGATTTTTAAGGGAATACTTTATGAGTTTCCGCTTAGTGGAATTGAGTTAGAGACAAGTAAGTGGATTCAGGCGTTGCCTATTACCAGTCCTGTGATTGATGAATTGATGAACAGTTTGTTTCTTAGGAGTGAGGGATTGAGTAAGATGCGTGATTTTGTGTCGCTTGACGGTATATTGGAGACAGGGAGGTATTTTGAGAATTTTAGCGTGAGCAGAGTAGAGCTTGGTCAAGGCAAGATATTTGTTAATGCTGTTGCAAAACCTGATTTATTCTATAAGGCTTTATCCAGTGAGTGCGGTGAGGAGATTAGTGATGATTTTGTACTCATGTCAATGATTAAGAGTTTGGTTGAGGCAAAAAGAGCATATGAAAAGATTGATGCAGCATTAGTGCAGGCTATGGATACCGGATATGGAGTTGTGCGTCCGACGGCTGATGAGATGAGTTTAGAGGAGCCGCAGATTGTCAGACAAGGCAGTATGTATGGAGTTAAGCTGAAGGCGACTGCGCCCAGCTTGCATATTATGAGGGTGGATATTGAGGCGGAAGTAAGTCCTGCGGTGGGCAGTGAGCAGCAAAGTGAGGCGCTTGTTAAGTCGCTTATGGCGCAATTTGAAAATGATCCAAAGGGTATTTGGCAGACGGATATGTTTGGGCGCAGCTTGCACTCAATGGTTAATGACGGTTTAACTAACAAGCTGATAGCAATGCCTGTTGAAACGCAAAAGAAGATGAGAAAAACTCTAGGCAGGATAGTCAATGAAGGCAAGGGCGGGATTATTTGTATATTGTTATAATATAAGGAATGAGTGTAAGATAGTATAGCAATGTATCAAAGAGAAGCAATTGCGAATAAATTAACATAATAAAATTAAAAAACCCCTTTATTAGGGGTTTTTTAATTTTCACAATTTATTAAGCCGCAGGAGCAGTAGCCGTGTTAAAAATAGCTATCGCTGCTGCTGTTCCGTACCATACCCAGTTGCCTTGACGGTGTATTGTCATAGTTAGCGGAGAACCTGTTATGTATGCAGGTCCGGTTGAGTCATATGTAGCATTAGCTAGGCTATTTGCCATTGAACCGGTGAAATGCCATAACCAAATTTCATCAGTAACACCTTCGGCTGTTCTTACAGCTAATAATGATTCTGAACCAGCTACAGAAGGTGTATGAGTGATAGTAAAGCCTGCTTCTTCAAGTGCTGTACGCACTGCCGCAATTGAAATGTTGCGACCATTGTCATCGTCGTCGCAAGCTGTCATCAATAGACCGGCTGTCAGCACTAGGCTTAATACTAAGACTAATGCTATGATTTTCTTTTTCATGAAAAACCTCTCTTTTTTCATTGTAATTTATTGATTTCATGTTAAGTCATAAATATATAAAATTAACATAATATTACAACTTTGCTATGATACTTTCTTTCGATTGCGCTTGTCAAGTTCTTTATAGTGTTATTTTATATTTTTTTCATTTTTTTTGACATTTAAAGTAAAATCAGCTGAGTGCAAAATTTTGTTATATCCGCTGATGTTGTTATAGCTTATAGGTTATCAGGTCTAAAAACACACATAAAATTCTTGACACTTAATCAAACAGCTGATAGACTATACCGATGAAATATCTAGTCGCATCGGACCTTCACGGTTCAATACATTATACCAATATTTTAATAAATCGCTTTAATGATGAAAATGCTCAAAAGTTAATTCTTTTGGGTGATTTATACTATCACGGACCCAGAAATGCGTTGCCGCTTGATTATAATACGATGGAATGTGCTATGCTTTTGAATGAATACAAGGATAAAATTATTGCTGTAAGAGGAAATTGCGATGCTGAAGTGGATCAAATGATTTCTGATTTTAGATTTATGCCTTATTATGAGGCGGATACTAACGGCAAAAAGATTTTCTTTTCACATGGGCATTTATATAATCAAAATAATCATCCTGAAACCGATTTTGATATTCTCATGTACGGGCATGAGCATACCGGATATATTAAAACAGACAACAATAAAACCTATATAAACACCGGTTCGGTTTCGTTGCCTAAAAATAACACGCCGCACAGTTATGTTTTGATTGACGGAAATTGTATAATTTTGAAAGAATTAGATACCAAAAAAGAGATAGCAAAAATCAAGATAACGGGCTAAAACGCTTGACGGCAAAATTTTATTGCTATATAATGATACAGTTAAACAATTAGGAGAAAACAAAAATGGCTATCGTACCAAAACGCAAACAGTCCAAGCAAAGGACAAACACTAGGTATGCTAACTGGAAATTAGAGCCGGTTGCAATCGGAGAATGCCCGCAATGTCATGAGTCAAAATTGCACCACAGAGTGTGCAAGCACTGCGGATATTATGACGGGGTATTGAAAAAAGAAATCAAAGTCAAAAAAGAGGACTAGGATTAATTTGGCTTGTTTTGTCGTTACTTTTGCTCCATATTGCGTGGGGCAATTTTAATTTGCAGGGATTAGGGATTTGCGGACGACTGTGCTTGATTGTTCATCAAGCCGCCAGAAAAATACGGAGATTTTTTATGAAAGTAGTTTTAGATGTTTTCGGGGCGGATGAAAAGCCCGATATAATCATTGACGGGGCATTGCTTGCCATAAAAGAGGACAGCGAATTGAGCATAGCATTGAGTGGTAATGCGGATATAGTGCTGCCTATTTTAAAAAATAAAAGTGCGGATATGTCAAGAATTGAAATCATTGACGCAAAGGATATTATTACTAATGATGATTCGCCGACTACGGCGTTTAAGCAAAAAAAGGAGTCCTCATTAATAAAAGGTCTGCAAGCACTAAAAGACAGAGACGATTTGGTTGCTTTTGTGTCGGCAGGCAGTACGGGGGCTGTATTAGCAGGTGCTACATTCATTATTAAACGCATACCGGGTGTGCTTCGTCCTGCGCTTGCTCCGTTTCTGCCTACTGCAACAGACGGACAAGTTTGTCTAATTGATGCCGGTTCCAATGTAGATTGCAAGCCCGAATACCTTGCACAGTTTGCTATTTTGGGTGCTGCTTATATGCAGGCGGCAAATAAGATTGAAAAGCCTGCAATCGGCTTAGTGTCAGTTGGGGCAGAGGACAAAAAGGGTAATGAATTGACCAAGGCGGCGTTTTCTTTACTTAAAGAAATGCCTATTAATTTTAAGGGGAATACTGAAGCTAGGTATGCTCTGACAGGCGATTTTGATGTTTTAGTGTGCGACGGTTTTATCGGGAATGTTTTATTAAAATCGGTTGAGGGGACGGCGAAATTATTTTCTCAAAAATTAAGACAAACCATAAAAGCCAGTTTTTTGGCAAAAATCGGGTATGCTATATTTATGCGTGGTGCGTTTAGGCGGTTAAAAGACAGTATGGACTATCAAAAGCATGGCGGAGCGCCGTTTTTAGGAGTAGAAAAGGTTGTTATAAAATGCCACGGTTCATCTAAGGCAACGGCGATTAAGGCGGCTTTATTGCAGGCAAAAACAATTGCAAAAGCAGGCTTGATAGAAAAAATTAAGGAAGGAATTAATGCAGGAAATCAATTACAAATTCAAGAATAAAGAGTTGCTGGATTTAGCTTTTACGCATTCGTCTTATGGGGCTGAAAATAATGAGAGGCTGGAGTTTTTGGGTGATAGGGTGCTTGGGTTAGTGATGTCTGATATTTTGTATGGATTAAACATTTCAGAGGGTGAGATGACAAAGGCGCTTTCTAATTTGGTGTGCGGTGAATGTTTGTCTAAAAAGATAGACACACTTGACATCGTTAAACATATAAAAGTGGGCGATAATTTTGATAAGAAGAAGGACTTGAGTGAAAAGGTAAAAGCAGGGTTGTTTGAGGCTATTGCCGGAGCTGTTTATTTGGACGGCGGTTTGGATGCAGGGAGAGAGTTTATAGAAAATGTGTTTGATAAAAAAGAGATTAGAAAAGCGGTTAATGTTGATTTGGATTATAAAACACAGTTGCAAGAGAGGTTGCAGCAAAAGGGATATGAGGTGGGGGATTGGGAGTATAGGAGCAGTAAAAAAGAGAGCGGATTTTTGGTGAAGTTTCTACTAAAGGATAGGAATGTAGCAAGCGGTGAGGGGGCAAAGATTAAAGAAGCTGAGCAAGCGGCGGCAAAAAAAGCGCTTATGGATATATTATAATGCAGGATGCTTGACCGTTGCGCTTTTTGCAATGACGATATTTGCCAATCGTCATTGCAAGTAACATAGCAATCCAGATTTATATGCTAACATTATCAGGTATAGTGTTATTCATAAATTAATAGTGTTTACATAAAGGTATTATATAAATGAAATTCAAAGAATTAGAGGTTTTTGGCTTTAAGTCTTTTGCGGACAAGCTGGCGGTCAGATTTGGCGGCGGTATTACTGCGATAGTCGGACCAAACGGGTGCGGAAAAAGTAATGTCGCAGATGCTATCAGGTGGGTGCTGGGTGAGCAATCTCCCAAACTTTTGCGTGGAAAATCTATGCAGGATGTCATCTTTAACGGAACAGAAAAGAGAAAGCAATTATCTTATTGCGAGGTAGTTTTAAAATTTGATAACAAAACAAACCCTGAAACCAATACAAGAATGTTTCCGTCGTTAGATTATAATGAGGTTACTATTTCAAGAAAGCTGTATAGGAGCGGAGAAAGTTCTTATTTTATTAACAACGCGGACAGCCGCTTAAAAGATATTGCGGAATTGTTGCGCGACGGCGGGATGGGACGCGAAGGATATTCAATAATAGGTCAAGGCAGGATTGATGAATTGTTGTCGGCAAAGCCTGAAAACAGACGGGCGATTTTTGAAGAGGCGGCCGGAATATCAAAGTATAAAGTAAAAAAAGTTGAGTCTGAAAGAAAGCTAATAAGAGTGAGAGAAAATTTAATAAGGATTGAAGATATTTTATCTGAAAAGGGCAAAGTGTTAGAGCCGTTGACACAACAAGCGGAGAAGGCCAGAAAATGCTTAGATTTAAGAGACAAATTAAAAGAGCATGAAATAAATATATACATACATCAAAGGGATACGAGTGAGCAAATTAAATCCGGTATTTCTCAAAAACTGACAGAGTCGTCAGAAGAATTAAACCAAAAAGAAAATGAATTTAATCAAGTACTGATTGATTATAAAGCTACACGGGATAAATATGAGTCATCGGATGCGGATTTAAATGCGTATCATGAGAGGCTTACGCTTTTGAATGTGGGTTTAGAAAAACAGCAGGGCGAAATAAATAATCTAAAACAACGGCAAGAATTCATGCTTCAAAATATTGCCAAGATTGAAGAAGAAAACGACATTTATGAGATGGCGATTCAAAGGTTAGAAGGTCTGACGGCGACGAAAGAGATTGAAAAAATATCGGCTCAAAGTGCTTTGGTTTCGGCGAATGAAAGCTATAAAACTCAAAATGCCGAGTATTTGCTGGCGGTAGATTTATTAAATGAAAATGCAGGCAGGATAGCGCAAGAGCGTGAAGCTGAGATATCTGCGATGGACAAGCTGTCTGATATAAAATCAAACTTGACGGGATTAAAAACTGAAAAGCAGATGCTTGAAGAAAGAATAGCAGAGCATCAAAAGGAGATAAAGGAGTTTTTATCTTCAATTAAAATAACTGAGAAAAAGACTTCTGAGGCGTCTAATGAAACAGATAAATTGATTACCCAAAAAGATAAAGAGGCGGCACTACTATCAGATTTAACGCAAGAAAATGAGACATTGACCGGTTTAATAGCCGGCTCTGTCGATAAATTATCCGATTTGTCAAGACAGTATTATTCATCTAAATCACGCCATCAACTATTAAAAGACATGAAAGAGGCAAGAGAAGGCTTTGCGGCGGGGGTTAAGAATTTATTAAAGAATGCTAAGACGGATAAAAGGGTGGCTGAAAAAATTGAAGGTGTAGTGGCTGAATTAATCAAAGTGGACGCTAAATTTGAAACAGCTATTGAGGTTGCTTTAGGTAATGCATATCAAAATGTAGTAGTAAATGATGAAAAGGATGCCAATATTTTGATTGAGTATCTAAAGCTTCACCGTTTAGGCAGAGTTACCTTTATGCCCATTACGGCGGCAAAGCCAAGAAGTATTGACAGACAATATCACGATTTGTTAAAAACACAAGGCTGTTTGGGGATAGCTTCTGATTTAATCAAGTTTGATACAAAATATAAAAGTGTAATGCAGGGTTATTTGGGCGGTACAGTCATAACTGACACGGCAGAAACAGCCATAAAAATAGCCAAGCAAACCCGTGCGGCTTTCAAAATTGTTACGCTTGAAGGTGAGGTTTTTGCTACAACAGGTTCAATCACAGGCGGAAACTTCAAAACCGACAAAAGCATTTCAAATATTTTTTCACATGAGAGAGAAATCAATGAACTGGACGCAAAGCTAAAAGAGTTGGACGCGCAGATTGCAACACTCAACAAAGATAAGGCAAATGCAGAAAAGGATACTTTAGAAATAAGTGAGAAAATCAAAACCTTGACAAAAAATGTTCACGCTCTTGAATTATCCATTACTACGCAAATGGAAACGCTAAACCATCATATGTCGGACATGGAGGCTTTAAGAAAGAATTTAGACAGCGTAAATGCGCATTTGTCGCTTGACAGCACAAGGATTGAACAAATCAACAGTGACTTAAACAGCGTGTCAGAACTAGAGGAGTTTTTGGCAAATAAAAGAAAAGAGGCTACCAAAGGATCTAGGGCAGAAACTGAAGCTTATGAAGAGGCGCGGGCAAACAGTGATATAATGCGTGAAAAAATTGCTGAATTAAGGATAGAGATTAATCGCTTAGAAGGCATTATTGAAAGAAGCGCGTCTGAATTAGAAAGGTTTATTCAAGAAATCGGTGATAATAAATTAAAAATGACGGCAAATGACAATGCCAAAACTAGATTAGAAGCTGATATACAAAGGACTGAAGAAAATATTTTAGAAATCTCAAAAAGGGCGAGTTCATCTGATACGGCAAGTATTAAAGAATTAAAAGACAAGATTGCAGGGATAGATATACATAAAAAGGAGTTGGCAGGTACGATTGACCGGTTGGACAATGAGAGAGAGAGGCTGGGTGAGGCGTTGCAGGGTTTAAGGGATAAAAAGACTCAATGTGAGTTTCAGCTTATGAGTGTGGACACAGAGATTGAAGCAAAAGAGCAAAGACTTTTAGAGGATTATAATCTTGATTATGACGCGTGCCAGCCGTTTAGGTTAGAGGAGTATGACATAAATAAGGGTATTGCTGAGGCAAATAAATTAAAGCGGTCGATTTATAATTTGGGTGATGTAAACATCGGAGCTATTGAGCAGGTTAAGACGGCGTATGAAGAATATAATCAATACCAAATAGACAGGGATGATATACTAAAGGCAGAGGCAGATTTATTAAAGATTATCAAGGATTTGTCGGGAGATATGTTGAAACTGTTTAATGAAAATTTTGAGAAGATTAGATTCAATTTTGTGCAAACTTTTAAAGCGTTGTTTGACGGAGGAAATGCTGACCTTTATATGACGGACGCAGAAGACGGTGATCCGTTGTCGGCGGGCATTGAGATTGTGGCACAGCCTCCGCAAAAGAAGCTGCAAAGCATCACGCTGTTGTCGGGCGGCGAAAGGGCATTGACGGCAATTGCTATTTTGTTTGCCATTTTGAAACTAAAACCTATGCCGTTTTGTGTGCTGGACGAGATTGAGGCGGCGCTTGACGATGCCAATGCAGGGCGGTTTGCCAAGTATTTAAGGCGGTTTAGTGAGGGGACACAGTTTATCGTTATTACGCATAGAAAGCCTACGATGGAGCTGTCGGATAGTTTGTATGGAGTGACTATGGAAGAAAAGGGCGTAAGCAAAATAGTGTCGGTCAAATTGTCGGATGCTGTGAGTATGGGTGAGGTTAGCGCGTAGTAATTACCATGTGAAGCAAAGGAGAGAATCATAAATGAATTATTTTTTTGGTTTTGAGCCTCAACTAAGTGAAAACAGTTGGCTGTTTAACTTAAACCATTTAGTTCTGTTTATAATTGTTATAGTTGCAATAATAGGTTTGTTTTTTGCACTTAATGCTAAAGAAAAAAAGACAATTTTTATTACAAAAATTGTCTTAGCCTCTATAATGTTTATGCTTGAAATTACGAGAATGCTGTGGCATTACCTAAACCATGTCCATAGCGTAAACTACCTTGGAAATGAGGGTAGTTTTAATTTTTGGCGGGTCTTTTCATTTCAGTTATGTGCAATTATGGTTTGGACAACAATTGCCACTCTAATTTTAAGTGTGGTTTTAATGAGCAAAAACAAAGAAAAGGAAAATTTTTCTCTAAAAATTCTGACAAATATTATACTCGGCGTAGGTCTGGTTGCAGGTTTTTTGGCGTTTATTTATCCCGATATGTTGCAAAGGGATAGAAGTCTTTTGCATTTTATAAATTTTCAAACAATCCTTCAACATATTTTATTAGTTTTTGTCCCGTTGTATTTTATTAAAATAGGCACTCTAAAGGTGCGTATAAAAAACTTATGGATGCCTGCTTACGGCTATTTAATAGCTGCCTCTGTTGCCATGACAACAAGTCAATTGACGGGGGAAAACTTTGCTTTTTCGCTTCATAATCCGCTATTAAGAGATATAGGCATAAATGTAGTTTTTCCACTTCATTTGCTTGTCACATTCTTAATTGTCTTTATTTTGCCCGCTATAATTTTTGGTTGTTTTAATTTTATTGAATGCAAGAAAAATTTAAGTCAATGCCCTAAAGAAATCGTGATGGGGGGGGGTAATAACCTTATCCTAACCCTGTTAAGAAAAGACCGTTTAATAATAATTTGCAGCTATATTGTTGCTTTTATATTATTCTTGACACTTCCGCTTGCGTTTAGGGACAGTCCTGTCTATAATGCGCTTGGACTTATAGCGATAGTTCCAGCCATAATTGCAGTTGCCGGAATTGTTGCGGGGTATAGGTTGAGGCATAGGGTTGATGAAAAAATTGAGGAGATGCCGGCTTAAAATCAAAAAACAAAAGACAAAATAATGACGGGTAGTCGTAGTAATTTAGGAAGGAAAGGATAGAAAAAATCAAATTAAAGAAAAAACAGATATAAACATTACAGAATCAAATTAAACATATCCTATTGATACAGAATGGATTTTAATCAAAACACCATAAATACACTTCTAAAGAAACGCTAAACTTTACACTTGAAATCCTTTAGCGCAGCTAATGGCATAGACACTTCGTGTCGCTTCATACTTAAATATATCATGCAAAAAACAGAGTTAAAAAAACGCAAAATGATAGACGGACCGATTGCCAAGCAGTTGGTCATTTTTGCGTTGCCGCTCATGCTTGCCAATTTGTTACAACAACTTTTAAACACCACCGACGCACTAATTGTCGGTCGTCTTATTAGCATGGAGGCGCTTACGGGAGTTACGCAAGCAAGCAGGGTAATAATGGTGCTAAACAGTTTATTCTTAGGAATAGGAGTAGGCGCAGGCGTTGTCATTTCCCACTTTTATGGTGCAAAGGACAAAGAAAATTATTCAAAAGCTATGCACACTACGGTGCTTGCGGGATTACTCTTGGGTTTGTTGGTTACGGGTATCGGTTTAGTTTTGACCCGCCCTATATTAGGGCTAATGGGGTTATCACCAGACTCAATTCTTTATCAATACGCTGTTGATTATCTCTTGATATATTTCGTCGGTGTAGTTTTTGTATTCGTATTTAATATGGGTGCGGGGATACTGCGGGCGGTGGGCGACTCTGTCAGTCCGCTTATATTTTTATTTGTAGCTGTATTTTTAAATATAGGGTTGACATTTTTATTTTTAAGAAGTTTTAATATGGGTGTGATAGGAGTAGCTGTGTCTACTATAATATCTCAAGCTGTTGCAACAATCTTGGTTCTCTTAAAATTATTCCTAACCAAAAACGATTATAGAATGTCTATAAAAAAACTGAGGATAGATAAAAAAATCTTTGTCAAAATAATCAGAGTGGGTATTCCGGTAGGTCTTCATACCAGCATAATTTCATCCGCGCATATTTTCATGCAAAGATATATAAACGGGTTTGATAATTTTGATTGCAATTGCTCGTATCCTTATTATCCTAATATTTTAGAACATACATTATATTGTCTTACCCGTCACACTCCTCACGCAAACGGAGTAGCCACACTAAGCAAAATTGACGGTTTTGTATATATGCCTATGATGGCGCTGTCCCTAGCGCTTACTACATTCGTAGGGCAGAATGTAGGGGCGGATAGAGAGGACAGGGCGAAAAAGGCGATGAAGGTTACGCTGATTATTTCTATGATAATAACAGTAATAATGTCTATAGTTGTGTTTATAGTGGCAGAGCCGCTTATGAGATTAGTTGCTCCTGATATTGGGTATTTTTATATTTATCCCAACTCTGAAGCAATAGAAATAGGTTTAAGATTTATGAGGGTACTGGTTTTTTCTTATCCGATTTTGATGTTAAACGACATCATGGGCGGCTCACTAAGAGGGGCAGGGAAAGCGCTTGTGCCGTCCATAATCTTAGTTTGCTGTATGTTTGGAATCAGGCTGTTGTTTTTGTTTTTTGCTATTGATTTAGGCGGAATGGACATACTGGCAGTGTTTTTGACATTTCCTATAGCGTGGAGCATATCAAGTATTTGTATGACAGTTTATTTTTTTAAGAGCGGTTTAAAGAAAAAAGAGAGAATTAATATAGGAAATGAAGAGCGGTTGAGAGAGCAGTTGGCACAAAAGGCATTAAGAGAGGTGTCTATGTCGCCGTTCCCTAAGCAAATCGGTGTTGAGAGACTTGTGGCAAAGCCATCTCCTGTGACTAATAATGAAGATATTTTAGATGTTTCGGATTCCGGTCATTGCGGTGCAGGCTTTTCAGATTCTGACAAATCTATTCAAAATGATGATGAGTGTGACGGAATACCTCCGCCGTACAGTCATTAGGATAAACACTTTATGTATAAACTTTTTTATA
>Ga0123355_10001182_pt1 | contig 36272 bp, 26 predicted proteins | sample TergutEmb28metaG_3_FD_89872 | JGI IMG/M metagenome (GOLD analysis project Ga0123355, IMG submission 89872) | Embiratermes neotenicus P1 segment gut microbial communities from Petit-Saut dam, French Guiana - Emb289 P1 | ecosystem: Host-associated > Arthropoda: Insects > Digestive system > Gut ...
GTTGCGTAAAGAGAAAAAACCAACTTGATGCCACTTATTTTATTATTTAATATTCATTCATTACTCAACATGTTTCGGCCGTTAATACGACCATCTTCAGGAGTCTGCGACTAACTGGTTTTAGATACCACCCAGGAAAAATAAATATTTTAAAATAAAAGTCTGATTTTCTGCGCTCTGCAAATTGTAAATTACTGAGCGACGTAGGATGAATTTCAATTAATTATTGCACATATTTTTAAATTCGCAATTTTTACGATGGACAGCCAATGTGATCATTACTGGCCCCGGCCGCCAAGACACCTAGCCGCGCCACTGCGTGAAAGTACAGAATAATGTTTCGTACCACAAAACCTCAAAGAGGACTGCTTATGTATGGGATAATTTTTGGTATGGATGGGGTGGGCAGAAAAATTAACAGATCTGAAAGGGGACAAAACTTAGAGTACAAGTTCTTCCAGACCAAGACAACTTAACCCACCAGTTCAAAGGTCAAAACACTACTCTGATTAGCCCCTTTGTCTCAACGATCTATACACACATAGATACTTTAGCAAAGAAACTGAACTCATTTTGTACAAATATCATGTTGCCAGATGTTGCAGACCTTCCAGAACATCTCACGCGCTGTTTTGTACACTGAAGTATTAAAACCAATGTGTCACACTGTTGAGAATGCAAATTATTTTCATTCATACAAATACAATTACATCCAGGTGTCAAAGTACTGTAGTGATGTGCATTTTAAATCATTTATTTCCAAGTGATACGGATTAATAATGCATAAAAACACTGCATATGTACAGGATGGACAAGAAGTCATTGTATGTACCCCTACCTAACTTAGCATGGTATGGTCATTTACTGCAGATTGGTACCATACCATAAGCAGAACTTCCTGTAGTCTGCAGTTTTGTACATTCTCCAAGAAGTGGATATAGTAAAGTATAAAACTTATGCAATACATGTGAATGAAAATGTAAACACCAACCCTAAATTCATACCTTAATGTATGGTGATAAAGAACTGATCCATGTTAGGATAACCATACTGCAAACAGTGATGGCACGTGTGATGCGGGCAACAGTCACATAAACACATGTAAGGAAATGCAGCAATAAGGTATAGTGTGGAATGTGGTGCAGACATTTGAGGAAGCACATGGTCCTAGAAGTGGAAAAAAGTAGGCTATGTAACACAGGTGAAATACTGGGAATGAAAATGTTCCTAAGTTTGTACCTTACTATATGAGACTGAAGTGATGCAAGTGAGGGCAGCCACACTGCTAACACTGACAGTGTATGCCTGTACAACACACAATTTGACTACATCCTAAACCTACCAGCTGAAAAGAGTGATCTGTTTTCCATGTTCATAGCAGGCCAGTTGACGGTCTTCTTTTGGGTTCTGCGCCATGTAGTGAATGAGTGTTCTGACGCACAAACCCGAAAGGAGACTATCAACTGCTCTGAAAACCTGAAAACTTGTATTTCATGACAGTTGTTGGAAGCATCAGGTAGATATGAATTAAAAATTACAGTTCAATTAACCTGTCAACCAAATAAAAATGAAGATCATAATTAACACCAGTATACAATTTCAATTCCAGTTCAGAATTCTACAAACCAACTTTAGATTCTAGTAATCAATAAAATTTCCACACTATTAATATTTTCATGTCTTGAATAAACTGAAAGTAGTGAAATGTGTAGGACATATGGAAGGAATAGGAGTGGGATTGAGAAAGAGAGAATTAAACTGCACAGACACTTGTGATGTATGCAGTTAATTCCTCCAAAAGGTCAGTAATTATGTACCAATCGACTTGGCATCATATACCAGATGGCTTCAGACTTTATCAGCACTGTTGTGAGAACGTCAAATCTCTCCATCCGCCCAGTTCCATTTTTTTTAATCTCAATTTTTTTTCAATTAAATAAGTTGTTTCCATCATCTCAAGCCATTCCCACAATAAGATATGCACACCCACGAGATGATGCCCTTTTCGGGAACCTGCATTTTTATAACTCCCATTTATAACTTGTTCATTACTCCCTGGGCCTTTTGAATTGGTGCTTATCTGTCTACTTTGTAAAAGCCATTACCACCCCTGCATACATGTTTTCCAGTGTGTTTGTTTTGCTGTCAGACAAGATTCATAATAATCATGACAAGTGTAAATGGTCAAATTATATGGATATAATCTCAAACAGCATATAAATATGTGCATTTGATTCAACTAGTTCATGACATGGACCATTAGCAGGCTTTTATGAACAAAGTGATGAACATTTTGGTTTCATAAAAGGTGGGGAATATCTTGACCACCTGAGTAACTACTACATTCTTGAGGACTCATTCACGCAATTCGTTAATAATGCTCCAGTGTTGGTTTTCCTAATAAAGGAACATTATATATAGAATCCTTTATTTACATACAAAACTGCTTACATTCTGAAACATAAACATTAATTAAAAACTTATGTAGGCCCTACCATTATTACTATATTTGCATCCCGGTATTCAGTAATCTTCAACATACCACCCAAAAAAAAAATAAAAAAAAATAAAAAAGTAAATCACAACATGAAAGTATTTAATCCAATGTTAAAGGAAGCTCCTTCTGTTCTGTACACGAGAATTCGCATCAATTATAATTCTAAATTATTACAGAAACACTATTCAGGAACAGTGATGATGCCGTATTATTCTCACTCTCGCTTTTTTTTGTTTTTTTGCTATAACACTCCAAACATATATTAATATGTACTCACGTTTGTACATTAAACAGGTGCTTTTGGGGCAGGCAATGAAATGATTTTTGGGCTATGCAGCAGAGACGGGCATCTTGTTTTCGTGTTACACGAACCTGGCTCCATTCAACTTAAAATATTACTTCCATCGATTTGATTTATGCAAGGAATGTTGCATGAAAAAATTTGGCTACCGTATCACTTCTGAGATGACTAGCATTTTTTTTTTCATATGGTAACTGCTGGTTAACTAAGCTCACATATCAACTTGTATGTTCTTTACGATCACCACCTTTAACAAGTTAAGGTTAGCTTAAAAAGGCGGTACAGGAGCGCATTCTAAAAATAAGTTATCATACAAATTATTCGATATACCACCCTTCTACAGATACAAATAAAAATTAAAACCTAGTTATATTACAATGAACCGAACGGACCTAACCTAATTTGACGAATACGTCAATGTTCATTTTGGCACTATGTATTTCAGGTCATGTCCATTTCGTACTATGTGCTCCATAAGTTAAGTCACATGGTGAGGAATAAATGCGGTTACCTATACTTCAAAAACCAACATGTTACAAGACACATGTTTTGTAATATTTCTTGTACAGCTCACTACAGTCCATCACAGCAACACGTGGGTGCCCACATCACTTACGTAACTTCCGTCTTACCTGCAAAGTCTTACATAAACACATTTTTCGATCTTACTATTGTTGCTACAAACAAGACAAAATTTCACAGTTTTAAATTTTTAATTCACAAAACTTTAAAACACTACCATTCCTTCAACACCGCTATACATTTTCAAAATGGCTGCCACATATTAAATTTTCCCGACTGCGGAAATATAGATCAAAATTACTCGTTTCCATTCCGGTGTGGTTGATTGCTTTATAAAATTCGCGATAACTATAGTACTTTGATCATGGATTGGAGTATACGTACAATGGTTGACAATCGTTTCTACAATTTACCTATGACTACCGCAGTTTCGGGATAATCATGTTAAAACGGCGAACTATCGTAATTCTACGCGAAAAACAATGTAACACATTTCGCATTGGACAGTTGCCTGCATTTGTGTAGAATGTGTCCAAATAGAAAACACGGTTCTTGAACATTGCACTCTTGGTTTTCATCGCCCAAAGTTAACAATTATCTCCTAATGGGTTACAAGTGAAAATGTTTTTTCACGAGAATTACTTAAAAATATTTTTCTCCATAAAACAGGAAAGATGTCGGCCCATACATAAATACTACATAATTAAGATTAAGTGCATAAATTTTGATTTCAACATCAACAACTTGCATCTCGCAAAATATTGCACAAGAGTTTGCAGTACTTTACTTTTTATTACCATTTTAGAAATTTGAGCACCAGGTTTCAAATATGACAATGCAGGGATTCTCCCCCTTGAAAGACAACAAAATGAACATAGGTGTTTGCCAGCAATGGAAGATAACATATTTTTTTTTTTAGAATCACAAAAAAATGTTTTAAACATTTCTAGTAATTTTAATCGACAATGTTGTATTTTAATTCTACAAGTGCACATCTTTCACACAATTTGCTGTACTTGTATGCCTATGAATATAGCTCCCTGATGATGTTGCAGAGGTCAAAACATGTAGAAGGGACATGCATGACAATTATTATTGAATCTGCAATTTGTTGGATCAAATACTGTACAATCACTCATTGCATGAAACACAATTTACATTAGACTTTTATATGGAAATATTATTTTCATACTTTCATAACACATTAAAAAAAAAATACTGCCATACTCACCTAAATGTTTTGTGACATAACTAAGCATTAAAAGCCAGCTTTAGTGAAGGGCATGTTGTCCCATTAAATGCACATCCTATTCATCCAGAAGGGATCCTGTCCTGTGGGAAGTAAAAGTGAATAAAGCTCCAGCCAAAGCAGCAACCTGGGATTTAAACAGCTGCACATGAAAGGTTAAAAGATTATGTATTTTGACAATTTTTACATTTTAAAAGTATCCATTAGAATTAGCTGCTTCCAGTACTTCAAAGTCTCATACTGCTGGTTCACCATTTATGTTATATGCTGCTGTTTGGCCTGCTGAAAGGCATGCACAGAGACAACAATCAGATGTGATGTGGGTCAGTGATATAAACGAAAGTCTTACTTTTCATAAAATACATACTTCATTTTCGGTTTTTTATTTTTCGTTTTATTTACTTTGGTGGAAACTGACAAGAACAGATTAATGCTGCCAATAATAATACATAATGCTCCACTATTTCTCAAAGACAGTTCTATCAAAACAAAACAAAACAAAACAAAAACAAAATATGACAGTTTTTTCATGATCCTCTACATACTTCTGTTTCCTTTGAACCACTTCCCAAAATGTTTCCATTTCTGGCAGCCAAACAAAACATTCTATTTAACAATGCATAGATTTCTTTCATCCTATCACTTCATTTCAACAAATTCACTATCCTTGTTTTCCTAATTTTGTTCGTTTAAAACGATGAACATTCCTATAATGGAGTTCATTTTTATGAATGTGACTATAAACCTCCTAGAACAGTGCTGCCAATCCACCAGTTTCTCACACATCACCTATAGTTTCCAGCACATTCTCTCATCAGTTTGACATTCGTACCATGTTGACAGTACTTCTGTATGCAGGGCTCCAATGTGTGGCAATGTCACAGATAAACATACTGTAGAACAGCCGTAATTCTTGAAACCTGAATTCTTCTGTCCACAGGGATACGCTTTTGCAAAACACACAGCTGTTTGTTCACACGCTCACTGGCATGTCTATGTTCCAACCTGAGTACCAGCACACAGCACAACCCCTATACAAAATCGCAGCAACGAAGCTCTGCTAAGGTGTGTGATACAAAGAGAAATGCTGGTAGCTGTGGCCAGTAGATCTGGTCCTAAAGAATGGAATATACGTGGTGGCACTATCCCCGCACTTCTTCAGTCTCTCAAGGTACAACTGTATGTCTGGTTACTGCAGCGAGGTCTGTGCTCCAGCAGTTGATGAGGCCGCTTCTGCCGCTGCCTGTTCCCTCACATGTTTTTCAACCTGCACATGCACACACATCACAACTCAAGTACCCTTTGTAACATGAAAAATTAACTCCACTGTTCATACACTGGCTACTAAACTTGTGCACACAAGATCACAGGTTTGAATCCTATTCAAATGCAAGTTTCCCTTAAACATGTTAAAGTTCATTTACTACTACCACCACCACCACCACCACTACTAGTACTAGTAGTAGTAGTAGCAGTAGTGGTAGTTTTATTTATTTTACCGTTAGTAAGACATGACTTTTACATATGTACATAGTTTGTATATATTACATTTTATGTAATCAAACCAAAATATCTGCACCATCACCACGTTTCTGCTGCATTATGAACAATACTGTATACATAATTTATGCTAGTGGCCAGTGCCAACCATTCTTTGATCACTGCCTACAAACGTAATGCAAAATAGCTGCCATTTTCTTGTTTTACATTTTGTAAAATAAATTACCTAAATAACATTTACAAATCTGTAATGACAAGATATCAGAACCCCTATATCAAATGGTACTGTTGAATCACATGGGTTATAGTAGTACCTTTAACGAAGTAGCCCTTAAAATGATGAAAGCTCAATTAAAATCAAAACTGCCCGACAAAATGCAGCGCAAGTCCACTGCATCAAATTTGACCAAAATCAGCTATGTAACTTGGGCAATGTTGAATGTGGATGAAGAAGCAGGAAACATTTCATTTTTGACTACACATCTAAAACATGAAACAAAGTCAGAAGAAGCTGGTATAACTGGCATAACCTCAAAGGATTATACTAGATCAATTTCAGTACTTCTCATGTTACTGTGAAGTCACAATTGAAAAGGGTAAGTACCCTCAGTTTCATAAAAATTAATCACCACAAACAACAAAACTGAATGTGTACGTACCAGTAATCACAGAACACAATCACTGTACCAAACCAGGAAGAGGACATTTACATTTGCAGTCGCCATGACTGCAGAAATCTACCAACACACTTCAAAAACTACGATGTGTGTACGCATCAGTAACCTCTGCAGCTAACTCAGCATTAAGTACTTACTACTTTCCTGATGTGCAGTAAGGCTTTGCAGTCCGCATGTGCTCGCACATTGTCTAGCTTGTAGGGTGGTGAGATTGTGACACTGTCAAACACCAAAATGTTGGAGCCTTGCCAACTCACCTCTTTGATGCTGGAAAACAAGCAAGCAACAGCAGTTCACTTAATTTCACAGATATACTAATGGTGAACCAATGTTCCGATTTAAAATCTTTTTAATAGTGAATGCAAATAGCAATAATAATTCTCCTCCTCCAAAACCTTTAGATAATTTTTTTATCTGTTTGTAGTAGTACTCCTCAGGCCCACATAAGTTTTTTCTTTTTTTTTTTTGGAGGAGGTGGGGGACTTGCACCTACTGCTCTGGATTTTCCCCACAAATACTATATTTTCATGATGTGATACCAAGTACTGATCTCTTCAGTGCACCACAACGTCCTCCAACTTATAGCTGTTTCCATCACTGCATCATGTGACGAATTACAAAAGCACAATTATCATCAACATCTAAAACCAAACTTTTAAAGCTTATGACACAAAGTACATATAAACACTCAATAATGGCACAAACAGTGTATCTTAAATCAATTCCCACTGACCACCACAAATGAACTACTGACATCTGGCAAATGTGGTATAATTTGAAACTTGCATACTACTACTGCCAACCAACATTCAAATTCAAACAGTAGCAAAGATTCTCGATGTATAAAAAAATGTGTCTTCCACTGGGTATCTTGGCCTATCAAAACATCCACATACAGTAAGGTCATATTTATATGAGGGACATGTTCCCAAAAACCTTGCATAATTTAAGACTACTTATTCCATTGGCATAAATGTAAAGAAGTGATGAGGCACCTTCAAAACACATAAATCTGAAACCATTATAGCATATTTTCACTTTTAAACAGAATATAAATAAATAAACAACAGAAGTAAATTCAGTGACAAATTTATTAATTAAAGTAGTATACTGCTTGAAAAAAATTGAAAAAAAAAATCATATTCTGACAACAATGAAGGAAAAGGAGATGCAGTCGGCACCTAATTAGGATGCTCCATCTCCCCACTTGGCATTGAAGATTGGTCTGATGAATTTTTTAATTTTTTGGTTTCCTATAATTTCAAATATCATGCACAAAGTGGGATTACAGTCACGGTTCTATGTCCCACTATTCCATACACATGTATTTCAAGTTCACATATACATGACCACAGTGTACCAAACTTGTATCAGAAAAATCTAAGTTCCTAATTACAGTTACATTAGTGACTTCAGGATTTGTTTGTTATCTTTTATATTCATTTGTTTACAAGGTGGAAAAGTTCAGTAACTCTTGTTAGTGAAAATTAATGGGGTTCCAAGTATTACGTTAGTCATTTAGCACATTAAAATACAGGTGTACATTAAAAATCTTCATTATTTTAATCCTGTATAACTGACAGCTTGTTTAAAATGCACCTGAAATACACATGACATGAAAGCAGCAACTCAAAGATATCCAGTTAGGTGCCCAGGTTGCAGTCCACTGCACATCCTGCCCACTAGATAGAGGTCAACTTGTCAGTACTGAGTAATGGCTTCTGTGCCAGAAGGATATTTTTTGTGTTAACTTATGTAACAAAATCCGATGTGAAAGTACATGTTGTGTGGTATTATCGATTTGTTCTCATGATCTGGAGGAATCTGCTACATCCATCATTTGAGAAATGCAGTTCAATGCAGTGGCCAGAAGGCACAGCAGGATGAAACTGTGACATCAAACTAAAATCTTTTGGGTATATACTGTAAATATCATTCACAGCATCTTCTGTGTGTGTGTGTGTGTGTGTGGGATATACACACAGCACATCCTCTGCTAAGAGGACAGTTCACAGGTGGTTTTCGTTGCTACAGTGATATATCTCCACACACACATACAAACACACACACACATATGTACTAAATACTTACGTCTTTGAGATGGCAAAAAACAGTTTCTGTCCTTCAGGTGGCACACTTGCTGACAGTGCAGTGACAAGCCTTCGCTTCTCATCAATTTGATTGCGTACCCTGCTGTTTAACTGGAAACAGACAATGCCAAATTACTTAGTGAAGATGTTCACAACATTTCCATATGAGGCCATCTTTGTTACTGGACAGTACCAGAAATGAGTCTGGCATGTAACCAGACATAAGGAGACTTAGTGATGTGAATTAAGTCATTAATATGGAGTTGAAGGCCTCACAACATGCCAACTCATAAGCCGACTTCAACATTCTAAATGTGTCAATAGGAAACAATTACTAGAAGCAAGTGCATGACTATACTCTGGAATAAAGATAAAAATTTCCTTCAAATGCTTATCTCCTTTTTTCAAAGAATAACAATACTGTAGGCATGAAACAGGATTACATCTCAGACCATATAAAGGTTAAATGTGTCCACACAATATAACCCGTGCTTCAAATTGTTACACATACACAGCTATGACACATCAATAAATACCACTAAGACAAAGATGATGATACACATCTAACATTTGTTAGTGAAGCGCCACATATGTACCGCCTGTAATTGGGCAGATACAGTATATGCTGTAACATCTGGCATCTGGATGATCAGGAAAGGTTTATTAACTGGAAACTACAAGGCCCAGCAACAGCAGAAGGTTTCAGTTTGTTAGTCATTACAACATAAATGCACATAATAAAAAAAGGTCCAGCCACTAAATTCTGGCAACAAGTAACAGACAGTCAGACAGACCAAGCAGTGCCAAAGGCATGATAACTGGGGTTTCACACAAATAGGCTATAAGGTCTAAAAATTACAAGGATCTGAAACACACATTAGCTTAGAACAGCAACCCCATTAACTTTCCTTCTTATGTTAACTTCTTACAAACCTTTACTCATGAACACTTTGAAATATTACAGTTATCCAAAGCAATGCCCTACAATTAAAATGACAATGTATGCACAATATACGTATTCCTGGCCATCTTCAATACTTTTTGCATCTTTCAAATTTCAGAATACATTAGACCTGTCTTGAGAACTCAAGACTGTATACAGTCTGCAGTCACAGTGTCCAAGCTATACAAACATTCACAAATATTCAACCAATTTGAAGCTTTGAGGCATAACCTTTTTGGCTGAAACCCAGTTTACAATTACCATTTTAGTGACAGGTATGCAAGATATATGACCAAAGAACAATAAACCAAACTCCATGGACATTAGTCCTTCAGGTTTCATTTTTACTGCCACAAAATAACTTCAACAAAAATATTTACTGCACCAAGGTTAGGCAGAGATGTTTAATACTACTGACAGGTACTAGACTTAAACAAGCATGTTATTTTCACCAAGGTTAGGGTTTCATTTTTTTTATAACCTGTGCTGACAACATAAACAAAAAAAAAATTCCCCATGGAATCATGCATTCTTCTTACAAAACGCCTTGCTCTGGGGCTAGCAATGAATCATGCAAACATCCGAAGGTTCCCAGGCCTCCTGCTTAGTTGCATTTGCAAGCACCACATGTACGACAGTAACTATCAATAATGTTAAATCTGATACCATATGGTTTCCATTACTTCCAACATGAATTCCATGCCATAAACTGAGGTGTGTGTATTGTGATAGCACTAACATATTCAGCTGTAAATGATACCTGTGGTAACAAGTAGCAGTTATGTAACATGTCGGTGCACAGAGAACACTTCAACACCTCAAATGAAATAAAAGCACCTCCTGGTCTGTACCATATCTCACAGCCATGGAAGGCAGTACTTTGCTGTAATTTTCATATTCATAAAATGTGCTGAAAATTCTGCCAGACTTTACATGATTACTCCATTCTGTATGCAACAATTCACAGCCACACAAGTTGAAACTTGCTTACAATTTTGTAAACATTTTATATAATTACCTCATTCTGCAAGTGGCAATTTATAGTGATTCAACTTCACAAACATTTAAGCACACACATCCATCCATGGCTGTTGACACCTCAGCACAGGAGTCTGCCAGTGGGACCTATCCTCAGCAAACTGAATCAAATGTTACATCACAAAATGATTGCCTCTTGTCTAATATTATTCTCCAATCCAAACGGAATCTCTTAAGTCGCCCCTTCCTTTGATGCTTCAACATTCTGAATGCATTTCCTTTCTTCTTCAGGAAACAGCTGTCCCACCAACCCCATTCTTCTAGATTGAAATCACCCTAACCACACTTGGTGAAAAGTAATTATTGTAAAGAAGGCCATGTCACTACCATAATTCCATTCATAATTAATTTCTCTTACGACCAAACACCCCCACACACATAGCACTAGAGTTAACAAGACGACGTCATGCTTACCCTGGCAAAATCTAGTGACTGTGGAGGTTCTGGTATTGTGTTGACTTCCTTCTTGACTTGGACATCACTCACCAATGACAAATTGATTATATGAACGTCACTCAGTGATGCTTGACCATTTGATGCTGGACATTCTGCTCTACAGTTAAGGAAAACTTTAACACATACTATCACCTTAAAAATTTAAACCCTTTTCGTATGTCACACGCTGCTTTGTTGCTCCATACCTGGGTTGCTGGAAGCTATGTCTCAGTCGTAAGTCCATACTGACTTAACTACCCGATTCATTACTAATTATCTGACAATTACAACTGGCTTATGAACCGAGCATATATAAAGTGTGAAGTAAAGCCCAGCCCTCAATTCTGCTAATACTAAATATTAACAACATATACAACATACTGTATATTAAAAAATGTTAAAGGATACTAAGAATTAGCATTTTTGTTTGAGGATCAAATGCTAGAACCTCTCCTTCAATTTCCTTGTTATAGCATGTTTTACAAGACACGATACTTCCAATGCTAAAACATTCATTCACACCTGCCATTTTCTGTCTCATCTTCTCCTTCTTACGTCTCGCCACGCCACCATGCGGTAAAATGCATCGAAACCAGAGCTTTCTAGACGTCCGTTGTGCATGTACAGATGTGCGTCTGCAACTTGCATCGTGCCTAGTTTTGTCACAATCCGTTGGCTCAGTGCAGTAAAAGCAGTCTTACAAAACAATTGGTTCGACACCGGGCAAGCTTGTATGTTACTGAGTACGGTTGCTGCGGCGGGAGCTTTATCACACACGAAGCCTATATACGCCGGGAATTTAGATAATTAGGGAACCTGCAGAAAGAAAAGGCCTACTTAGGGGCTGGAGGTAGGCACTTGAGACGCAATAAGGTTGAACTGTAGGGGAAAAACAAAATTTAAATTCTTGGTGAATGCAAGCTATGAGAGCCGCCGTTTACTTTACAGAGACTATTACGGAAAGCGCAGCACATCAGTAAAAATAATAATTACCTATATTCGTAATGATGAGCAGAAAAACATATGCTCCAATGTAGAATGCTCATTTGTGGTCATCACAAACCTATTCCTTGCTACAGAATATATCAGCGTTGTATCTGGTTTTTTATTGCAGACTTAGGACAGAACTACAATAAGCAAATAAGACTAATGATGTATCTACCACAGAGTAGACCTATACTTGGAAACACCTGTACTGGTACATGCACCCAATTCGCAGGCACAAACACCATTTTCTTGGCTGTATACTGAGCATGTTACAAAATAAGTTCCCCTCAGGACAAACGTTTTGGACATATATTGAATGATTTCAATCACTGGCATTCTGAGAACCAATGTCCACAGTTGTTTCAAAGGTCTGAGAGAACTGAGGTCAGTAGAGATATGTACATGACACAGTGGCATACCCAGGAATTTTGTTTTGGGGGGGTTCAACAAATTCAGTTGAGGACAGAACAGAGAGAGATCAGGGTTCTGGAGGCAGCTGTAATTTGGTACAAGAAATTTCACTTCACATAGTAACATTTTCTTAATTTTTGGTACTTTAAGACTATTTATGATGACAACCAATTTGTTACTACTAATGTAGAACAATTGTGAGCCTAGGTAGTTTTCTGAACATCTTGGAGTGTTGGCATTCTAAATTCAGCAATTTTTAACAGTTTTCACAATCAGGTTGAGTTTGGCATGATTTTGGAGTGCCTTCAGAATTTGGGGGGGGGTTTGAAACCCCCCCCCAGTATGCCTATGACATGACATACTTTGATATTAACATCAATTAAAAAAAAAGTAATGATGACATCAAGCATTTTTCTACCTTGACATCCACTTCTCAAAAACAAATCTTGACCACGGTCATCCTGCCAGTACATCATGACATGTGACCTCTAGTACAGTATCAACAAACAGCTGGAAAGATTTTCTCTGTTTCTTTATCCTGTCCTTTCATATGGAAAGGGAAAAATGATATATTCTTATCAATTTTGCATCTCCTGCAGATCTTGAAATCCAGATATTATGGATAAAAGCCTGTTACTTGCTGTAAGATATACTCTACTGCATGGAGATATACAGCAAATCTCCCCATTGTTTCGCTAAGTATACTTATTATCAAACAATACTTCAAATAAAAGTTGTGGATTATGTCATCACTTCTATGAATTATGAAGTAGTTCAAGCAGATAATTTATGTACAGCAGGGACAGTGGATTGGAAGGACAAATTAAATCCACTAGCTCCCAATACTGAATTTCATCAATGTCTGCTACACAGCTTGGGAGACAAACACAGAGCATGAGATGTGAACCAACCAGCATTCACTTTATACATTCTGAACATTTAAAACAATTGTTTTTTGTCATTAAAACAACCTTCCTCAGCCCATGAAATGCAATGCACTAACACTTTCTGGTTTTTATTATTTTTTTAACAAGTACAAACTCTTGCTACAATTCTACAAACATTTCGTACCTTACGCATTATTCATTACTGCATCTATGGTGCTCATTGTGTCCCCTCACTATAATCGCAGAAATTTACTCCTTGTAACACGTCGCCACTTTATGAACACAAAGTAGGAGGGGTACCTACAATAATTTCAATAAAAATAACTTACTGTACCATCTTTAACAGTAGAAGAAACAAAAACAAACAAACAAAAAAAAAAAAAGAGAGAGAGAGAGAGAGCGAGTACAATGCTCTGTAAGTTATTGCACAAGTTTGTACTCTTTTTTTTAAATTCACATTTTTAATGTTATATATGTATTTATTTATATAATTTACACTGACAGTACTATACTTAAAGATATTATCACATGGGCGTGGGAGAGAGATCATGCACAAGTGGCTCATAACACTGCCCAACCTATAATAAAATGGAAATACAACTGCAAACAATGTCAGCACTCACACACACTGTTGCATCTCTTGTTCAAAGCGCTGCAAACAAAATACAAAAGGCACTTAGTAGTTCTTGCAGCACTACATCTATCAGTTTTCTTAGCTCACAGCCATATTTTGAATTAAAAAGGTGCACAGGGGTAACATGTTCCTAGACCACTGTCGTCCATCAGCAATACCAAAGGTACAACAACTGAGTGTTTACCTAGAAAACCTTCGGCTATGATGTGAACCGGTAACGAAACTTACAAGTGAAGCACGTCCATGCCTAGGTAAAACTGGAAGGCTTCCTAAAGATCTCCAAAGTCATCCTGGTGTAGCTTGTATATACATTAGTCTGTTTGTCAGTGCCACCAGCAGATGGCTCATGTGACATGGCATGACTAGCTATATAAGACCTGAGAACTCTTTCTGATGGGAGCATACACAAGAGTAGAACCAATTTCCTATACTAAAAGCTCATCGTCAGTTTTGTCTCATTTTGTCCAGTCTTTTACAAAACCATTTAATTTTCCATGAGCATGCAATAGGAACTTGTTGCTGCAGCATTATTACTTATTTGGCGATGGTATTTGAGCAATGCAGACGTTGCACATGAGACTGGTCCTTCCAGCAATGTTTCTCATCTATGCAGAAACAAACACCAATCAAGCCACAGGGGTGGGAAAAGGGAAAGAGGGCTTCCTTGCCACACACTGAACACATTAATCAATTATGGCTATTTCTATATGTTGGTCTAAATTCTCAAACCACAATATTTTGTGTTGTCTTCACTTTCAAAAGGTACAAGCTACAAGATTACTGTTGTTGTTGTTGTTGTTGTTGCTGCTGCTAAAAAACAGGTGACACCTACATCAGCTGCCACGAAAGTTGAACATCCTGCAACCAGGAACTCCACCAAGTGGACACGTCACCAAACACGTAACATAACAAGCAACAAAAGGAAACAAAGGAAGAGAGTAAATTCTTGGAGCTGTGGCATGCATTCTGCCTTCTATACTAGCACCAAGGCAAAAATACTTCCCTTGTTTTTACAATCACTTTCAAGTTACAATCCTCTTTCCAAGAAATTACTTTAAGAAACACATGCTACATGCTAAGTTATACAATCGTAATTTATATTTCCTAATATTTTAAATTATTTGAAGAGAAATTACATATTACAGGTAAGCATTAAATAAAAGTAAAAATAAATTAACTAAATATGTATACTGTACAGTTCAGAGACTCAATGCCTGTATCTGATGGCATGCTTCCTGCATCACTGCACAACTGGTGGGTGGTGCATCTCCCACACTTCCCAGCGAACCCTCATCACCACCACCTATCAGACTGCTGATGCCCGACATGACCTGTGCACTATTCACCACACTCTTTGAGTACTTTCCATTACCTCCTCCATTGTTGCAAGAACCTGCGATGATTGAAGTGTTTCTCCCATTTAACGTGCTGCTGCCAGATTTGCGTGAGTTACTGACAAATCGTCGAGATGGCACAAGTTGTTGCTGCATTCCACTGGAGGGTGGATAGTAGGTCTGATGGCCTGCACCACTACCTGTGCCAGAGAAGAATTGCATCTGTTGGGGAGGCGAAGTGGAATCAATTACAGGATGGGTCATTGGAGAGTATGGAGCAGGAGGTGGGGAAGAGGCATCAGTGTTGATGGTGGCAGCACTTGTGGTAGTGGTAGCACTTGCTGTCGTCGCAGTGATGGTAGTGCAGATGGAGGAGGAGGTGGTGGTGGTCATACTGTCAGTACTGTCAGTGCGTGGATTACTACTGTCAGCAGTGGCACTGGCATTACTTGTGGATACGACACAAGCAGAATTCATGTTAACAATGCCAACAGTCGTTGCGGGGAAGAACCGACGCTGCATCCTCTCTGGATGGGGTCCCATGTATCGTCCACTGTCTCGCCCTCGTTGTTGGTTCAGATTTTTATTATTATAGTGGCGCTTCTGATTTGAACCCTGTGTATGAGGGTTGTTGACCCCTGACATAGGCATGTGATTATTATTCATGAAATGGAACTTTGGAGGAAATGGTGGGATATGAACTGTCATGGGAGAAGAATGATTGCCAGATGTCCCGCCACGCCGATTTGTGTAAGGTTTGGTGCCATATGCAACTCGGTGATTTTGAAAATGCCCAGGATAATTGTTACCAGACTGATCAGAATGGCCATTTGCCATGCCAGATGATGGAAACTGGTTCACATAGGGAGAGGTTCCAGATGGTTGGCCTGTTGGAGCAACAAACATGGGAGGAACAGACTGGTACAAAACAGGCACCAGAGGGGTCTGAGATTTGTTTGCGTTCAGCAAATGAGGTGGCACCTGCTGGTAGTACATCTGCTGAGGGGGTGGAGTGGTCATGTAATCTTGAACTGTGGGAGATGAACACTTCTTGGTGGAGCAAATGTCCAGTTCTTCACCCGACTGCTGAAGTTTTAGGAGAGACACAACAGGTGTTGAGGCATTCTGACGCTGCATGACTGACTGACTGTTAGCCATGTTGGTGGGTGCCACCCAACCACTATTACCTGATGGCTTGCTGTCGTGTTTAGCAACTGTTTTCTCCTGGTTTGGTGGTGGTTTGTAACTTCTGCCACCTCCACTTCTAATGGTGTCCGAATTGCTTGAGTTTGAACAACTGTCCTACAAATTAAACAAACAGGTATAAAAACTCCAATCTAGTTTATTATAAACACAATGGGGATGACGAACCTTATGACAACGAACACAAAGTTTTGGGAACTATGCACACACAGTGATAATGCTAAACAACCAACTTCACAGAGCAGTCTCTTTAGAGAACCTAATAGCTGCTCTCCTGGGTTTTCTGAACCTGAAGGATAATTTCTGTGATCACAAGAGACTGCCATTTTGTCCTTATTTATATCCTGATAGACTGTGCCCACATCCTCTCAACCTATGTCTTCAAGAACCACTTTAATACCGTCTCATTCCATCTTACCATGCATGTTCCATTCTGGTTTACAGATTAAAACCTAGGACACATTTCTGATTTTTTCTATGCATGCTATAAAGACACCTGTCTCATCCTCAACATGTAATTAAAAACTGAATTTCCTTGTGCACTGTCACCTTTCATATTGTGGTTCATGACCAAAATAACAATGAAAACATGCCCCAAATGTTATGCTCACCCTCAATATCTTACAAACTTCACTCACTTCGGCAGATTGGTTGCTAGATGCCTCCACAGCTGGGGTTGCCTCATACACAATCCCCTCATTCATAATTGCATTGTAGGGCTGTGGCATACCGTAGTACATGTCGGTTGGGTTCAGGGGTGCCGGGGCAAAGTAGTGCTGTGTAGGCGGCATTGGGGCAGGTGCTCTCAGCATGGGTGAACCTTGTGACACAGGTGGACCAGTTCCAGGGGCTGCAGCGCTTGTGGACGATGGTGAGGCAGTGTATATGTACTGTGAGGTTGGGGCTGGTGGCTGGAAATATGATTCAAACTATACTGAGATCGTACCATTCCACGTAGTATTTGTAAAATACAGTAACTGAGCTTGTGCAAACACCCTCAAGAAAACATGATCACCTTGAATATGGAGCTGATGTACCATTTTGTGGAATACATGATTTTTTAAGTTTTCCTCATTGCTACACTAGTTCTCAACATCTCAACATATGGAACCAAGTCAAATTTACTGTCGAAAGTAATTTCTTCATCCCCTACACACACACACACACACACATATATATATATATATATATATATGCATATGGTGTGAGGGAAAATGAATCCGTACACCAGCTATTTATAGAAAGCCATGATTAGGTTAGGAGGCAAACAGTGTGCAGCATTTTAACAACACTTTGAAAACTGACCCAACATGCTTACAAGGGTCACTGGAGAGACTGGAATGAAGCTAGGATTCTGGAAACTGAAACGAGCAGCAGGGATATAAAACATAAGGAATCAGCACACACATTACATTTGATATATTTGATCAGCCAAACCAGCTCAAAAATATTGCCCCGATGAGTTCTTCACTTCTAGGACATTTGTACTTAATGCCGATTTTGAGTTTGTTCTTCATCGATCATTGTGGGTTGTGTTCGTTTTGGTTTCAGGTTTCTTTTAGACATACTCTTCTCAAGCCTCTTCAGGTACTTCCACAATTAAGTGCCTTAACCTGCCACTGACAAAACCCAGTCCTAGGTGCATATATACATATAGAGAGGCAATTCACTAATACAGGTTATCCAATGACTGAAAACAGCTGTTCCTCTTAGACCCAAATGAGTAGATGCTTCCCCACTCTTTCAACTGATGATGGTAACAGTCCAGTTCCCAAAATGCTGGGAACTTTACAGAGTATTAGATTGTGGACCAAGTCCAGAAATCAAATAATAGTAAATTCTGAAAATTATCATCATCCCCTCTACTTTCTAACATGCTGAAGGGCATAACATACTAATAACAATTTAGTCACTTCTTTTGCATGAGTATGAAATGTGATATCATACTTTGAAGGAAGAAGATAAATTGTTATAGATTGCTCAGGAAGTATTTGAACTCAAAAAGCATAAGTTAGCAACTTATGATACCACAGATAACTTACTATTGTCAGGGTAATGAAATGTCAGAGGTTATGATGGAGAGAGCATGTAACAAGGATGCATGAGACAAGAATGCATACAAAGTTTTTCTTAAAAAAAAAAAAAAAAAGTTAGAAAAGACAGATATAAGAATAACATCACTGTTCACCACACAAAGATAGACAATGAAGAGGGAAGATGGCTGGAACAAGCTCAGGGTCATCTTGACTGGTAGGCTTTAGTATTAGCCATATCAGTTCTTGTGCACGGAAATCAAATACAATAAAATTCTGTTAATCTTACTTGCACAGAACCAGACAGATGCCAAAATAATGAATATTGCAGATTATCAGATGGTACCAATACTAATTCATTACATGCAATTTTTTGTCACTGCTCCTGTATTCCACTTGGATATCTCCATCTGCTGGTTCAGGGTCATCAGGGTCTTCTTCTGTGTTTTCTGGTCTCTTCATAACTAAAGAAGCTGAACGAGCAGGAGACAACGGGTCAGGAAGTTTCACGATAGTTGATGTTCACACACTCTTGGAGGCCTGCGATTTGCCTGATCCACTAATGCTTTTTTTAGTGGTAAAAGGCAGAACTTCTGATCTTGAGACTACTTTCTATAAGTGTTGGCTTATTAGATTTCTGGATTATTGGGCATAAAAATTAAACAAATTTTGCTGTATATTTCATTACATCAACCCCTCAGGAAATTCCTAATGTGATTTAATGCCATTTGTCCTAAACAAATGCCAGTCAACAGCTAATGCATTTGAAACCCTCTTACCTTTAAACTTTAGTACTTATCAACATCAATTTCTTGTGGAAATACAACACACAATACAACACGCACTGCACATAAGAAACAATACACTACAGAAAAATGACAAGCTTGCTCTAAATTTCAGAAAAGTAAACACAAATAAATTAGCACAAAGTTATATCAAAGCACACCATGCCAGCCGTTCCCTCTATTTACAATATGTTGCTGCACCTGTACTATGCTTCTCTTTCGCCTGACTCATACCTGGCTATAATCGAATTAATCGTCACCTTCAGCTGTCTTGCTGGACTGCTGGTATATCACAAAGCCATAGCAAGATACAGCACTAATATAAGGAGAAAATAAAAGATGTAAGATCACAATCTAAACACATCTTTATCTATGATCTTACACCTTTTCTTTTCTCCATATACATGTACAATTAAAATGCAATGGGGACATCTTGTCTAAAAATTATATAGCACTAAGTCGCATTTAAAAAAGCCCAATTTCATACGAAATCAAATGTGGTGAAATCTCGATTAAACACTATCCACATCATTAAAATTAACCTTATTTTAGATGTGAGGAAAGACAAACAAGATGCTGCCACCAATGTTCCATACAGCATCACATGCCCATACAGATATTCCAGGCGATCTGGTGACAACAATATCATGTGATGTTCCACAGTAAATTTGACACCAGGATGTCAGAAACACACCAGCTACACAGACACATCTGGAATACTACATACTGCTGCAAAATATGGCAATAGAGAGATGTGATTGTGTGTACTGCAACAAATCACAAGATGACATAATTCTTTTGGATTTATTTTGTAAAAGATAAAGCCCATATTAAACTGGGGGAGGGGAGAGAAAAAAAAATTCTTTTCCAAACCTTGGTCACCCTACAAAACACATGTAACATGCAATCTCGGTGGCCAAACTCGCACTGTACACATGCACACTTCCACACCCTGAACTATATAGGATTAGCAAACAGCATACACACACACACACACACAACAGGGAATGAGGGCAGAGAACAACATTCCACATAGAAGTATTTATGCAAATATTGATTGCATATTGTACTATAGATGCAACCAATACACATAACCTATAACTCAGCACTATAAAAAATTAAATTTACAACCTTTATTGTACTTACTAGGACATAAAGCTACATATGGATTTAACTTCAAATATACACAAACATCATCCACTTAAATACCATCAAGTTCATAAAAATTAAAATCAGTCTAGCTTATCAGCACTATCATTGCAGTCATTTTCTTCGCTGTCATCCCTGCCTTCATTTTCTTCACTATCAAACACCTGCATGATGCTATACTAATATCACATACAAATGCATATTGTGATTCAGCATGGACATAACACATTCTATGGGTGGCCCTACACTATCAGCTTCACTACCTCTGCCATTTATGCTTCATCCAAGATTGTATCTTGAGATCATCTACTTCATAAACTGCTCAATGCCTCATGTTAAAAACAACAACAATTAATGAAATTCTACTTTGGGGGAAATAATAAGCCCCCATTCTCAGGCTGAACAATAAAGCATACTTTGCCTTTATGGCCCAAGTGAGCGGGTTTTAACCTTATTTTTTTTTTGTCTATGTACAAGGACCAACTGCCCCAAAACATAGTGTTTTAGTAACTTTATTTTATTTTTTAACAGTAGACACTGGGCAAAATCAATGAAGCAGTTAAATCCTAGCATGATACACCACCAAACGTCACATTTAGAGTCACATAACGCTTGCAAATCAAAGTGTTTCTTCTTGTTGGTGTAACCATTACAGAGATGGTGCATTTCCCTACTCTTCCCTTCAAAAACCAAAGTGCAGCCCTCACATGCACAATCTGATATTTGCATAAATACAGTCTTTCAGTTAAAGAGTGACTTGAGAGCACCACGAAAGATGACATCATAATGGCACATACAATTAGTAAAATTCAGTCTTACTAATAAATTAAATTGGGGTATAGTTACATACATAGAAATAAACAAGTATGGGCTCAAGAGGGTTGTATTAATTTCCTTCAAGAAGATATGTTTGGCATATTAAATACTGTGAACATTCAATGGAAATTTTCTTCCCCATTCTACTGACTTCCACATCTCTCTTCAACACAGAATAATACAATCAGATCAGACCCAGTTTTAATAATGTATAAGGTTCTTCATACTTCCCCAATATTGTTCCTAAAAATGACCTTGTAAAAAATGATAAAGATTGTTGAGGCTAAGGTGGTAACTACACTTCACATGTGTGGTGGGCCTATGCACTGAGTGGTGGTGTAGATTAGTTTTATTCACAGTACTGGTATGACTTACTCATCTCCCCCCACTCATTCTGCCCAGTTTTTCAGAAACCACTGCTAGGCACCTAGCCACCCCCAGAGGATGGGCACCTACCAAGTTGGAGCAGATATACTGTCTACATATTCAGTTTTAATACGATATCCTGGCCCTTTGTCATATCATAGGCACTAAAACTGTCACTGACTCAACCAACTGACTGTGCCACAGCTAAGAGCAAGCTTTTTTGTTTTTATCAGCAAATCATCATTTCATAACCTACCAGGCTCGGCACCTGGCTCAGTAACTTAACCAGTAATTCAGCCATAAGACACACAGCTTTACAAAACAATCAGTACAAAACTGCACAGTACGATGGCACAATCAAGACTTTTAAAGACTGAAAGTTCCAGTGATGTTTGTTGGACCATGCATCATTGTGATAACTGAAGAATAAAAACTAACTAGATGCCACTTATTATTTTATTGTACTTCTTATAGGCTTAACATGTTTCCGGCACTACTATGCCCATCATCAGGAGCTCGCAACTATAATGTTGATTAACACATTTGTCGTTTCGTTCTTAGTCTTGCTGTAGGTTGGAGGTTAGGTGCAGTTAGGCTGATGTAGTGTCCAGGCTGCAGGCTATAGCACATGCTTTAGCCTGCAGCCTGGACACTACTCCAGCCTAACTGCACCTAACCTCCAACCTACAGCAAACCAAAAACGAAATGACAAATGTGGTAATCAACATTATAGTCACGAGCTCCTGATGATGGGCAAAGTAGTGCCCGAAACATGTTAAGCCTATAAGAAGTACAATAAAATAATAAGTGATATCTAATTGGTTTTTATTCTTCAGTTATGAAAGTTCCAGTGTCTGGTGACCTTCCTAATGACTTACTAAAATCTCATCAAAAAATGGCACAAGACGTGTCTCAAAGAGATTCCTGTGGTTGATCACCTTATCACTGTCAGGAAACCAACATGCAGTCTAACTATCAAAACATCACACTGACATCTATTGGTGATAAATGAGAGTAACATGTAAGTCAACATGCTGCCTGTGATCTAGTGCACGCTATATAACTTAGCACAACAGAAATATCACATGCAGCCAGCACCAGAGCCTCAGTGGAACATTTATCATAACAGCATCAGAGGATAAAAGTACGAGGCCCCTATCCTGGGACTGAACACCCAGCCATCTCTCAGAATGTTTGACTTGATACTTTGAGACACTCGAATTGTTCCAATAATATGTGAAAACAGATGCATTTCAATTGTAAGCATTACTGTGTACATATTCTGGATGAACGAACTGCACAGAACATAGTAACGGTAAGCTGTTACGTTCAATTAGCACTGGACAATATGGACCACCACAGCACGCCAAACTCCAAACTCAAACTTTTGACACACGTTAAGTGTACAGGATATCTTCTATTGCTGACCCCAGCACCACAGCTGTCATGAGACACCACAGTGGATGCAGACTTTCAATGCATTAAAGCTGCCACACTTAATGGAATTTTATACTGGCACATCCTAACAAAACAGAAGCCCAAAATTTTTTCCTTAAAACCACATCAGGATATCAGGGTTCCAGACTTGAGGACTATTCTAAATTAACATTCACCTAATCAGTGAACATGTTAACAACCAGTAATGCTCACTGAAATAACAGTTTAGGATTTGTGAAACCTTTCAAGGAAGTTTGCTCTTCATATCTCCAATGCAATAGGAAGAATTTTCTAGATCTTACAACTTGTAATAATATAAAACACCTGATTTAGGACATGTGATGAGGGTACATTTTCATAGATTTTGCAGGTTAAAAAAACAGTAAAATTATGACATTCATTCCCATGCCACATTTAAGGCAGTTTAAGCTACAAAGCCTTATGTGTGTACCTTCTTACCTACTTACAATAAGGGAGAGGGGTGACAATCACAGTTTCTTGGTCTCAAATTGTCTATGAGAATTTGGTGCAGTGGAAGGGTGAGGAGTTGCTTATGAGTAAACAGACTTAACTTCTCCATGTTAATGTGAGGCTTCCCTGTCAGGTATTTCCCCTTCCTTTTTGGGTTATCAAGAGTAAGATCCCAGTGACGAAAGTCTCCATTCCACAGAAATACTCCCTGTGCTATTTCAGTTTCTCTTCCATCTAAGCTAGTGACAACACAAGCACAGTTCCACCAAGGCTCAGTTTGTACCAAAAAATAATAAATAATAATAAAAACCAGTATCAGAAACAGCAAGATATGTAAGCCCACCTTTGGACTTCAGTACATTCTATCCAGTACTGGTACAAGGTAAGGAAGCGTAGATGAGACTGGATACTGAGTCAATCCATCTGTCACGTACCCAGCACTTGACTGGACAACAAATGCAGAGTCATATTATTATGACAACAGTCTCTCATCACATTTCAACACTGCACTACACATACACCAACAAACCAGTTGTAGGTGGACAGGATATTCACTGGCCCTACCACATTATCACAACATATCAAGCACATCACCCTTACTTGTCTAATCCATTAGAAGTCCAAGTCAAGAGACCTTCCATATGAGGCCTACACTACAGAGACTCATTCACTCTAGTATTCAGGTACAAAATCTCATTTCCAGTTTGATTATGTGTTTTTTGTTGTTATGTATAGATTACAAAACACAAACTGGATTACAGAGAAACAAAGAACCACTTCCTGGATACAGGAACAACTAATAACTTCAATCACAACTGCACACCACCTTATAGTCATAAAAAATACACGTGTTTTTGATGCGATATTATTATACATCTAACAACAAACAGGACACTCCTACACACACTACTAAGTGATCACTAAGCATCCTATTCCATTTGCTGGTATCAACTGAAATGGTGCTCAATATCAACTGTGATGAGTCAACTACAGTGGCTAAGACCAACCAACCTCACCAGCTTAAATGGAGATGACACGAGGTTCTAATGATGGTACACGCAAAAATTTGGTCCTCTGGAACAACATCATGTAGTAAGGCTGACATTATTGTTTCTAAGGAATGTGCTGCATCCATTTTCAATGTCACTTCCACAACATGTTTCTCCAAAACATTGATATCAGTAACTACCACACTACAAAGTGTCACATCCCCAAAAACCATAACCTTAAATAGAGACGACACTGTTATAAAAATATTCTCTCAGTAAATAAAGAAATTTATTTTCTGCATGTTGTCTTGCCCTGTCATGTTGGAGAAACATTTCCTCCAGATTAATTTCACAGCACTGAAGAACTGGAACATCCTTAAGCAAGAAAAGATGACAATATTCACGGAAAGAATTAGAGCATGCCAGTGTGGACTGGACTCAATGCGTTCAGGACACAGTTCTGTGGTAATTTCAAAAACAATAACGAATATTCAGGTTGCAAAAGTCAGAATATTCTTTACCAGCCCAGCTACCAGCTTTGCCAAAAGGACTTCACTCACTTGAGTCTCTTTAGACTTTGATGTATTACAGATAGAGAATGCCTGACAGTACCAAGAGACAAAAAAGCACATACATAAGGCATTTTTGTGGATGTTAAGATTTGAGATGTCTCCATGACTGTACACTCCATATCCCTGTTTACTGTCATATCCGTAACACTCTGGCAGAATTGTGGAAGCTTAATCCCAAATACTGACACAGTGAAGCACGGTGATATACCCTTTAATGATGCAACACATGACAAATTCTGTGAGTGGTATGTGGAATTTTAATGTCAAGCATATAGACAACCAAGATTTGAAGTGTTCAGTTTTTTGTTTCTACTAAAATGGCCACAGTCATTACAGTTACAAATCCATTAATTATATGCAAGTGTAAATTTGAAAATCCATGAAAAACTTGAGCTATATAAATTACAAAAAGCTTGGTAAATGTGAACATGTCATGAAACAGAACATCCATCTTGTTTCTGGACATGTCAAAAACCAAAATGGCAATGCAGCAGTGCTTGTTGTTGTTATTATTTCACTCTAATCTGTGAGTTACGTTTTCATTTCTGGCCTATAAACACAACAGGTAACAAACTGCTGGCTGAGGACACACCATATATGCCCGAATCTTTGCTTGGATAACCCTAACAAAAGAGTTCAAGCAACATTGTGACAATGATGGAGGGCACTCAAGTGAAGGTCACAATGCAGCACTGTGTGATAATAGTCTGAAATGTGGGTAAACAGAGACCAACTTCATTGTTACCAATATACAACAATATAAAAAAATTACCTTCTAGGATGAATCAAACACATTGCAAGACTGTGTAAGTCAGTCTCCCAAAATATGAGCTATAAATTATGAAGGCACCAGGGAGAGGTCAACTACAATGAAGAAGTGTTCTTCATCTACTTCAATATTTTCCAGTACAAACAGTATAGCAACATGGTATCATATCACCCATATCCACACAACCCATTCTCACTTTGTAACTATGAATGCACAAACTCCTGAAGCACTTCATTCTCTGTCCAAATGATCTACTCACTACCATCCTGTGTTCATTATATATATTATGTATATGAACTTGACTCCATATGGCTTGATATTACTCAGATCTCACTCATCAGTTGGCTGAAGGAAACACTTTTCTGTACAGGTATCACAGGTGATGAATCACGTGATTTCAAGGGCCACAGATTATCAGACATTGTCATTCATACACTCAAATTTACCATTTTCAAGAGCAATTCCAAAAGAGGGGTTCCAGCAATGTTTTGAACAGTGGAAATGCCAACTCATTCAGTGTATTGCTGTGCAAGGGGACAATTTCAAAGGTAACAGGAACTATCTGTGTGAAAAGTATTCACAACAGCTTGTACAGGGGCATTCCAGGACCAGTACTTTCCTTGTTATCATGAAGCTTGAAAAATGTACTTTCTTCCTTCTTGGGATGTAATATCGAAAAATTACTCCTCTGTCAATGTAAGGCAATATATGAAAAACCCTTCCGAGTTTAGTAACTTGAATAAGTTCCTTCTATCATGTTGTTCGACATTACGTTCCAATTAAAAATATCTCAGTATATGTAGAAAATAGTCATGTTTCATGACTTTTGAATACAATGCCATATAAGAATTTGCTGGCTGACCAGAAATTGTTTATAGTGTCCCAATCACTGTGATCCACCAAAATGATCCAAATGATAAAGAGTTTTATCAATTACATTGGTTGTGTATGTCAAAATTAGATCAATTTCTACATGTCTTACTGGAACGGATGCAGAATGATTTAGCTGCAGACTGCTGTACTGTATTATCCCAGTATTCTGTTAAGAATGACTGCAGAAAAACTCACCAAGATATACTGGTTTCTGGACAGACTTTTTGAACACGCAACTGACCAAGAATACTCAGTGCTACAAACTTGACTGCAATGATATATAAAATTACGATGTATAATTCATCTGTAAACGACAGTCACAAACAGTCAAACTGTGCTCATGTGGGGTGCAACACGATTCATACCACGGTCATAAACAGCATGCTGACATATGGCAGTTATGTTGAAACAATTTCACTGCCTTCAGATGAATTACGTGTATGTTCAATATTCAAAGTCATCAGAAGTATACTAATCTTCATAATCAGAATTTAAACAATACAGGCAGTGTACTTATAACATAACAAGTGAGGCACACATGTGTAACCATTCCTGTCATGAAAAAGCGTTATGTACTCAATATTACGAGTCAGGCCTGTATTCTTGCCTTCAATACCTGGAACACAAATCACATCTTTTCTGTGCTGTATGACATTAGCATCTGTGGCCTGTTTGGCTCTATCATATTTTACTACCTTATCTAATAATCAGCATGATTTTCAGAAAAAAATTATTGAACATAACATGAGTGGTTTTATTATCTCTACAACTTCTGTCTGAAACAATTTTCATTCTAAGATGAATTCAAAGAAACATCATAAATATACAGTGGTCTACATATAAGGAACCCGTTATTCTTGTCAGATTTTAACAAAACTTAAACTTTCACAACAGATATTTGGAAAATCCTGAGTACCAAATTTAATGAAAATCCATTCAGTGGCAGCAGAGTTGTCCCACATGGACAGATGGACAGATGGACAGACAGACAGACAGACATGATAAAGAGCACGCCTAAAAACTCATCTCATCTGCTTCAATACTCCACAAACATACTGCCATAGTTCTGGCACAGAACTACAGATTTTAAGATGCTACAAACCAAAGTTCATAAGGTCTGAAAGGCCAATTTTATGTCACCAATTCACAGCCAATACATCAAATTTAGTGGTGTGTGTGTGTGAGGGATAACATTTGGAGTAATATCCAAGAGTGAGAATAAGAGCCTATCACACACCTGAAACTCAGACCTCCATGGTTTATACCCTAACCGTGCATCCCAATTCCAAATTTGGAGTTATGATCAGAAGCACTGGTATGGAATGAGTTACAGTAGGCATGTATTTCCTATCCATTTGTGGGCTACAGGCATGTACACCATGTGCAGATTTTCTCACAGACTTCATTCTGCCAATACTGCACAGCATATTGCCAAAATGTCAAGCCTTACCTCATTTGAAGCTCAGATGTTTCCCATAACACAAGTGCTGTTCAGTACCGTACAATGAAAGCTGACTGAGGCATCAATAACTACTACATATGTTCTAAAACTGTTGGTACAACACAGGCTTTTAAAACTCAAAATCTCTTTCAGACGAAACTATAATAACATTCACATTCTTCAAAAAAGGCACTTCTAACAATATCATGTTTGATCACAACAAAACCATGAATATAGATGGCTGAAGTTCACCATTGTTACAACCTCCTGACTGTGAGGACATACGTATATCAAACAGCTTTATCATGTTCAAAAGATCTGGAGTTCAGTTTATAATCAGAATGTTTTGTAACAAGAGATACTTACTGGCATCGGTTGGTACTGGAACTGCTGGGGAGACATATACATTGCAGGTGGGGCAGTACAGGGGTAGATCACAGGGTATGCAGCAGCATTAGTAGCGGGAGAGTGTGCAGAGGCAGCTGGTGGGGGCCCATATGTGGCTGAAGCAAAATAACATCAAACAATCAGTGCTGTGTGTACATCCTGCATTAGAACCAAACAGCACACAATTCTGGATACTACATGCCAGCAGTGTCACCTACGGTGATGATACCTGTAGTGGTGAGCTCTGGTCAGGGCAAATCAAAATCAAACTGTAACACTGTGTGTGTGTGTGTGTACATCCTGCATCCAAACTTCTGTCAGAACAATACTCACCCTGGTACATGCCAGAAGAGTCACCTGCTGTTGTAACGGTATTGCCAGTGGTATGCTGTGGAGGTGTGGGCGGAAAATACGCCATTCCGTTGTGGAAAGTGTATGGCACACCATTCTGGTAGAAGACTGTGCTGCTGTGAATAGCAGGAGGTGATGCAGCTTCGTATGTTCGGTTGAAAGGCTACAACAGTGAAATAAAAGCAAGCGATGAGCTTCACAGTGCTCTATTAGCACCTCATTGAAAAGCAACTGTAAGAACATACTAGACTTACCTACTGACAACAAAAGTCACTCACCTGTTTCTTTATAGCAGGAGCTATGTTCAGTTTCCGCTCCCTCAGAATGATGGATTCAGACTGCAAATAAGAACAAGGCATATGGCACTATATACAAAAGGCTTGCAACGCACACATTCAGCAGCTGACACCTGAGACTCGCAGAAAAGGAACAGAGAAGAAATACATAACTGAGTCAGTAGTGATACATGCATCACTATTCTCAACGGGAAAACCGAACGAAGTAACAAATGTCCTGTTGCATGATAAATTACTAAAACTTGTGATTTCACCATTGTGGCCTATCATCATTCCACGAAGCCCACAGGATAAGGCTCCGCAAGTAAACACTCTGCATTTCCACAAGTATTACATTACAAATGTGAACTCAGTTTACGCAACTCTATGATACAGGCACTGGGCTGTTTGTTATTCAGCTGCAGTTTGAGCCAGCTCTCGGGGATCAAAATCCTCACACCCATTTTTCACACTTCTAACAGCACTCTCTGATCTATAACTCTCTATACTCATCTTCTCCAATTATATGAAGAAGCATACAGCCCCATACATTTTTAACCTCAGCACTTCATGAAGCTGCAGAGGGACTGGAACAGTTACATATATCAAACCAGTCTTGAATTTTGGCTAGGAAACAATGTCAGCTCTTGAATGCGAGCTGTCGAGGATAAACACTGTCATGGCTCTGAAAAACAGATTAAGGTCTTCTCACAAAGTAACAAGTAACACAACCAACTCTAACTGGTCAAGATGTGGGTTCAGCTCCTATGCATGGGGCCTATACCAACCAGAGCTTTAAACCAAACTGAACCAAACCCAATTTCAATCACACAATTTTGCAGAACCTAAACCTGCAAACAACCTTTCAAATTAATATCTGAATTACAAAACTACAACAGTAATTAGTTATGAACCAGTTCAAACTTGTTTTAGATTCAATAATGAATGTGCTTAATTTCACATTCTGGATGTAAGGAAAAGGTTTTAATTAATCCCTTGGCCAGTTTCTCTTATAAGTAACTAAAAATAAAAGAACAGAAAGCAATGCAATCTACAAAATGCACTTCCTTTGGTGCCTCAGCACCGTGGCTTGGACACCGTCATCAACAAATGACTTCCCAAGGGGGGACAGGTTGTTCTTCTACTGGCAAAACTCTACACATTGCTGAAAACTGCATTTTTCAAGATTTAAAGTTTCCACCACAGCAGTGTTGCTGAAGATTCAAGTTTTCTGGCATGGTACAGTTTGTTGACTCGTACAGTTACCAATGTTTTGAAGGAATACAACAAATGTGGTGTGTGCGGGCATGTGTGTTTGTGTGTGTAAAAACAAGGGCAAACATTTCAAGTACTGATTCATCCCAATGATACAGAACCATACTGTTAACTTTCAAGTTAATTTAACACAATAATCTGATAACTGTTAATAAGAGTAAAATGGCAGTCACATGACCACTAGTTCAATAAAAAATACGGTGAAAATATTTTACGCTCATCTTAATTGAACAATTTTAATAAACGTATTACAAATATAACATAAATCATACCAGACTTTTACATACATACTTATTAGACTAAATATGATCAATACATTTTGTAACGGTAAATAAGCCTCCTGATAACCTAAGGGCAAAACACGATGAAGTGTGGATAATCGAACTGTTATCACTGAAACATCAGTTCTGCAATGGTAGTAATATTATGCAGTTAAAGTAGCATAATGGCACAGAATACAACATATAATGTTTGGACTATAACAAGCTACTTACAATCTCCACCAAGCGCTTAGCTTCTTCCTCTGTCTCGAAGGTAACAAACCCATAACCCTTTGACACTCCAGCTCGGTCACTTATCACTTTTGTTGCCTTCACACTTCCATAAGCTGAAAACATCGCACACACACACACTCAAAGACTGAACCCTGGGCTATCCTGAGCCAGTTCATATATACCACTTACACACCCTCTTCCATCTACATCTTGGTCTTCTATGCAGCATCATATCAGCATTTTTTAAATGTGCCTATATAACTAGTCTGAAAGTTAATCCAACTGATCCTGAAGCATGTTCCTCTGAAATGCTGCTGTCCACCTACAAGATTACATGGTTGCACAGCATGCAATGCCACAACCTGCACAGTCCCAGCCATTACACCCTTAGAACTTACATGATACAGGACTAAGTAAAGACAGTGGGTTACTGTCATACCCTCCAGAACACTGTAACACAATCAAACTCCCCTTCATCTAGGCTTCAAAATGGTTTCATAAAAAGTGTACATAATTATCGTGAAAAAATTCACAGGATTGCACGTTTTTAGGTTTTTGCAGCGATACAGTTGAGGTTTCCAATCAACTGGAATATAACAACAAATCACTGGGTAATCAGTTTCAGACGTTTTCAGACAACACAGTGGTCTCATAGTCAATGGTCAAAAAGTCCAAGAATACATTACAGTATAACAGAAGTGGAAATAAACAATACCTGAAAACAGTTGTGCCAGTTCTGTTTCAGTTGTGCTGCCCGAGATTCCACCCACAAAAATCCGGTTTGGTACCCGAGTCCCATACTTGGGAGCATTGTTGTTATTATTGCTTATGGTGTTGTGTTCAGGCTGTGAGTTGTGTGTGTTGGTGGTAATGAGATTCACAGACGAGGCTGGGGATGAAGAGGTAGTTGATCCCTCTGTATTGCCGGTGCTTGCTGACGACTGCAATGATACGAATTCACCAGTTAAATTCCTCACAGTCGTACTCTGGCACAAGTTGTTAAGGCAGATACAGAATTTTATATAGAACGAATCATATCCACAACACAAACACACAGTACTGCTTTCTGACAACCCAGTAATTAATGCATCTCGCTATAAAACAACCTTGCATACAAAACAATCTCATTTCCATGGAAAAGTTTCAACAAAAAATAATTTACTATTATCCTCAAATATTCTTAGGTATAATTCTCTGGCACAAACACAACTCTATTCACAATGGCCCATTCTTGAACCAATGGATGTTCTTCAAGTAAAATTTCCACCCCAGAAAAGTTGTGTGCTGGCCACTGAAATGCTGTACTTCCAATATGTGACACATTTATTGGCCTCAGCAGCTTTGAAAGCAAGAATAGTTCAGAGCTGGCAAGATAAGCAGTTCACAAGAATACGTGAATCTGGGTATCACAAGCCTATTTTATTCCATGGATCCTGGGCAAATTAAATGTACAATTGCTGCAAACCCCCTTAATATACAACTCTTAAAACACATTAATTATGTACACATTATAACAAGCATTGAAAAAGATCATTTACACACCCACAAAGCATGAAATAGCTGGTAACCAAGGCATAACAACACATGTACCTACAGAGAACCAATATGACATGACTCTCTTTGGCTAAGTGGCAGAAAATATCTTGGCTATACATGGGCTGATCAAACAGTATCACACCTGAATATAGCCTGCTCATATTGCTTGGTGCAAAGACATAGATAACATGCTATTTATGTTCATAGTTCATCCCCACTGCCTCAGTCATCTGTGGTCAGCACATATAGCAGTGTGTATTTATCATGTGTTGATGCAACAATGTCCAACTGCACAAAACAATACACGTGCATTATGTTATGAAAGGCCAAACAAAATATCAACTGATGCAAATGCCATCTGTAAAGACCATGAATTGTGATAGTGATGTGAAAATTATCCTAAACCAGTACAAGCAATGAAGAGGTAATTCACATAATGTGTGTGTGTGTGTGTGTGTGTGAGAGAGAGAGAGAGCATCTGACTGATGATGGAATGATAACATTCGAGAATTTGGTGGGTCTCAACTGCTGATAAACAGTGGGCAGAAAATCACTTGCCTGTGGCTGCTGGCTTCCCTCAATGTACAAAAATTGAAGAAAACTTTTAAAAGCTATTATAATACTGACAAAACACAGGCCTGTAGTTATGATCCAAAACTACATACAAATCACAATGGGAATCCGGTTCCTTGCCAAAAACAAGGTAAGGATGCCACATATGCACCAAAACTAAACTGATGGTGACCAATTTCCTCAACCAGAAGGTGCTGGGCTGTAACAGTTGGACCTACTTACTTACTCCATGCAGCAGAGTCCTTCCTGAGAAGCTAACTGGGTTTCAACTAGCCAAGAAATTCCCTGCATTTTAGGGAAACCAAAGGTTTATTACTGCATTCACAAGTGTCCCACTCACCTGTCCATCCTGATCCAGTTCGATCCAGTACATACCCCAATATCACACTTCCTGAAGATCCACCTTAATATTATCCTCCTATTGACACCTGGATCATCAAAGTGGTCTCTTTCCCTCAGGTTTCCCCACCAAAACCCTGTATATGCCTCTCCTCTCCCCCATATGTGCTACATATCCCACCCATCTTATTCTTCTTGATTTTATCACCCAAACAATATTGGGTGGGGAGTATAGATCATTAAGCTCCTCATTATGTAGTCTTCTCCACTCCCTTGTTATCTTGTCCCTCTTAGGCCCAAATATTCTCCTCAACACCCTACTCTCGGACACCCTCACCCTACATTCCTCCCTCAATGTAAGTGACCAAGTCTCACACCCATACAAAACAACAAGCAAAATTATAGTTCTGTATATCTCAATCTTCAAATTTTTGGATAGCAGACTGGAAGACAAAAGAGTCTGCACTGAATGATAGCAAGCATTCCCTGACTTCAATCTGCTCTTACTTTCTTCCTGAATAGAATTTTGGTTTGTTAAGTTTGTTCCCAAATATTTGAACTCTTCCACCCTTTCAAAGGAACTATTATCAATCTTAAACTGTGACTTTGCCTTGCATTCTGATCTTGACACATGACCATGTACATAGTTTTATCAGCATTTACTTCTAGTCCAATCTCCTTACTAGCCACCACCACAACTCCTGTGTTTTCCTTTATAGTATGCACGCTTCCTCCTAATATGTTAACATTATCAGCATAAACCAGAATCTGATGTGTACCATTTAATTTCAAGCCATCCTGGTTTACCTAATGGCATACTCTACAGCAAAGTTGACAAGCAATGGCAATAGAGCATGTGGACTGTAAGAGTTGGACTGAGAATGAATATTTCTAATTACAGGTTTTGAAACGGCGTGTCAAGAATTGCCACAAAACTGAATGACCTGAAAGTTACCAGTTATGGCTCTATGTACCTTTCTTTTCCACAAACTTAAACCCTTGAATGGTAAGGATTTAAAGACATGAAAACAACTGAACATAACATCACAGGGCAGAAATAACAGCAACAGTGGAACACATACATTAAATGCCATGGGCCCAGTTTGAAAAGGATTAAAATCCTATCCCATATGTATATTATCTTTGTTTTCACACACTTAGGCTCAATGCTTTTGAAAAGGCAATATATGGCTAGACACTTAATGCAAATTGAACCAGTGCTGCAGAAATACAGAAATGGTTCAACAGGCATGTTAATAAAAACCTAACAATCACTACTTTTGAAATACAGTCAAACCCAATATAGCACCATCCTCACTCAGCACCCTTGAAAGTATGAGAACATAAATTTCCCACTATACAATATTTCAATTTACCACCAACCCTAATACTATGCCACAAACTGCACTGCACAGTGGCACTATCAGGTTTGCACTGTACTTTCACACTCACAGCTGCCAGATGTGTACTTTTCCATAAATGACCAAATCACATACTCTATTTGAATGGTTTTTCTTCACATCTAAGTGTAATGCACCTTCCTGCTAAGCTACAAGATTCTGTTACTCCAGTAGCAGAGGCTACCTCCAACTCAGCACCAAATACAAGTCTAGAATCCCTACATGAGAACAATTACAGCCAGCTATCTAAAAATTTCTGCCTATGATTCAGTTTGGAGGGAGGTCATGTATAATATTCTGAGTCTGGTTTCTCCATAAAACTAGTAAACCTAATTAAAATGTGTGTAAATGAAACATGTAGCTGAGTCTGGCCAGGCAAAAATTTGCTGACACATTTCCTATTAAGAATGGTTTGAAACAAGGAGATGCTTTACTGTTATTGCTTCTTAACTTTGCTTTAAAATATGTCATTAGTGGGGTTCAGGTAAATCAGGATGGCTTGAAATTAAACGATACGAATAAGCTTCTGGTTTATGCTGCTTATGATAATACATTGGGTGGAAGCATACATACAATAAATAAAAGCACAGAAGCTTTAGTACCTGCTAGTAAGGGAACTGGTCTAAAAGTAACTGCTGAGAAAACTACGTATATGATCATGTCTCAAGACCAGCATGCAGGGCAAAATCACAACACAAAGTAATAAATCTATTTAAAGAGTGGAACAGTTCAAATATTTGGGAGCAACCCTATCAAATCAAAATTACATTTATGAAGATATCAGAGAGAGACTGAAGCCAGGGAATGCTTGCTATCATTCAAAGCAGATTCTCTCATCTTCAAATTGCTATTGAAAAATATAAAGATCAAGCTATTCATTCATTTAGTAGTCTGTCTTACGACAGGTCCAAAGCCACTTCCAAATCGAGCTCACCACATAGTGCGATCTAGAGCTTCCTCCTTCAAATGTGAGTATCCTCTCCTTTCCTTAAGGTCATCAAGTGGCTTCCTACGTTTTCTTCCTCGGCTTCCTGTCACTTCTATACCTACTTTTATCTTTCCTTCAATAACCTGTTGTAGAAGGCAGTTTCTACGCAAAATGTGACCAATCCAGTTAGCCTTCCGTTTCTTTATTTCATGTAGGATATTCCTCTGCTCCTTGACTCTCAGTAATACTTCTTCATTTCTCACATGATCGGTCCAACTGATCTTTTCCATCCTTCTCCAGCACCA
>Ga0123355_10001183_pt1 | contig 36258 bp, 37 predicted proteins | sample TergutEmb28metaG_3_FD_89872 | JGI IMG/M metagenome (GOLD analysis project Ga0123355, IMG submission 89872) | Embiratermes neotenicus P1 segment gut microbial communities from Petit-Saut dam, French Guiana - Emb289 P1 | ecosystem: Host-associated > Arthropoda: Insects > Digestive system > Gut ...
CGTGGTTCGACTTCTTCTTCTGGCTGCCGCTGCCGCTGCTCGGTGTCGCGCCGTGGGCGATCTACTTCGCTTACGGCATCAACCTCGTTTACCAGTTCTTCGTGCACACCGAGACCATCACGAAGTTGCCACGGCCGGTCGAGTTCGTTTTCAACACGCCCTCCCACCACCGGGTCCATCACGGCTCCGACCCGATTTACCTGGACCGGAATTACGCAGGCATCCTGATCATCTGGGACCGGCTATTCGGCACTTTCCAGCCCGAGCTTTTCCGCCCGAAATACGGCCTCACCCATCCCGTCGGCACCTACAACCTGGTCAAGCTCCAGTACGGCCATTACGCGGACCTGTGGCACGACGTGCGGCACGCCGCCTCGTGGCGCGACCGGCTCGGCTACCTCTTCATGCCGCCCGAGTGGCAGCCGGCCACGGCGGCCGCCGCACCGGAACCGACCACCATCTAATCCGGCTGCTGATCCGCGCGCGGGTTCCAGGTCTGGCTGTCCACCGTGACGACGATCGTCAGACGGCCGTCCGGTAGCTCCAGGAACACGCTGCCCGTCTTGCCGATATGCGCGGCGATGGCCGAAGCGACGGCGTCGGGACCACCCGGGCCCGATACCCGGATCAGCGGCGTGCCGAGCGGGTAGAGCCCGTCGGAGTCGGCGAACACGGTGACGAGGGCGCTCGCGCAATTGCGTGGTGGGGCCATGAGCCTAATCAAGCAGTCCGCTTCCACGATGACCAGCGCAGCAATGACGCATCTTCCGTGCGCCGGCCAACGCTGACCAGCGTGAACCGCGGCGCGCTGAGCGCTCCCATCCGCTGGCGGGATACTGAAGCATGAGAGTTCGCGCGCTCGCCGGCGTGGCTGGCCCGGTCGCTTTCACGGCCGCCTGGATCGCGGCGTCGCTGCGGCAGACCGGGCACGGTGCGCTGAGCGTTCAGCTCAGCGGGCTCGCGGCGGACAACGCCAGGGACCCGTGGATCATGATCACCGGGTTCCTCGTGCTCGGGGCGTGCATGGTGGTCTTCGGCCAGGAACTTGCCGGGGAACTGCCTGGCCTGGCACCGCGGTTCGTCCAGGTCGCCGGGGTACTCGCGATGGCGATCGGATTGCTCCGCCGCGATCAGGTGGAACTCACCAGCGGACCTAGCTCCTGGCACAACCAGGCGCACAACATCATCAGCCTGGTCCTGTATACCGACCTGGTGCTCGCGCAGTTGCTGCTGGCCCGCTCACTCGGCGCCGCCGAGGGCTGGCGCGGGTGGCGCCGGTACCTGGCGGCCAGCGGGATCGCGACGGGGGTAGCCCTGGCTGTCTTCGTGCCCAACATCACCGCACCCAGCGCTGGCATCCTGCAGCGCGTCGCCGTCACCATCCCGCTCATCGCGGTGAGCGCGATGGCAGCCAGGCTTGCCGGCCGTGGCAACCTCGGGCACCACGGCGCCGGGCAGCGCGGGGCGGAGGACCACGGGACCGGGCAGCGTGATGTCGTGGTGCGCCGCGCGAACGGCACGCGACCGGCCCGTTAGGTCGTGGCGGCCGCCGTGTACCGGACCGATTCAAGTACCAGTTCGTCGCCTCCGGTGAGTTCCACGTCGCTGCCCTCGCAGCGCGGGCACGCGGTAAGCACGTCGGTGCTCTCGCTGGCCGCGCCGCACTCCCGGCAGGTCACCGTGACCGGCACCGTGATGACTTCCACGTCGGCGCCCTCCGCCTCGGTCCCCGCGGCGATAAAGCCGAACGCCTGCGCCATCGTCTCCGGATCCACCGCGTGCCTGACGCCGCAGCGCACGCGGATCCCGCTGACCGGCCGGCCGGCCGCACGGTTCCGGACCGCTTCGAGTACACCCTCACACAAGCCGAACTCGTGCATGTAGGTCCCGCCTCCTCAGGCCGCCTTGGGCTGCCGCCCGGAGCGGCGCTCGACGACCTCGTCGAGCACGTCGCGGATGACGGCGAGAGTCTTGTCGCGGCTGCTGCCCTTCCCGAAAATGCCGGAGACGGGCGCGGTTGCCTGCATCGTGGACAGCCCCTCGCCAAGCAGCCGCCGGGTTTCCGGCGACGCCCAGATGTCCCGGGCGGCGTCCAGGGCGCGCTCCAGCCCGTGGCGCCCCTGCCGGGTGCCGACCCAGTAACCGACTGCGAATCCGAGGACTACTTCCATGGCGCTCACATCTCCCTGAGTTCCAGGTAACGCTTGATATCCGGCAGCGAGTCGAGCACCGCCGCCAGGATCGCCGCTATGATCGCTGCCTTAATCAGCCTGGCCACCATCGTGGGCACCTTCTTCCTGGGTGATTTGTGCAAGGATCGCTTCCACCGCGCGGACCGCGTGCGGCAGCGCCTCCCGTACCTGGTCCGACAGTCCCATTCCCGGGCTTACGTCGGCGGGTTCGCATGCGACCACGAGACTGCGGCCGGGGCGGTTTCCCATCGAGGCGAGCATCGCGAAAATCTCGTCGGGTGCCATGCCGTGCGCGTCCAGCACCCCGGCACCACCCGCAGTCGGCTGCTGGCTGGCCATGTCCGCCGTTCCTACCTCGAGCACGGTGACGGTGCCTGGTTCACAGCCCCGCTGCGCGGCGTCCACCAGGACGAACAGGTCGCAGCCGTTGAGCAGCTCGTAGACCAGATGCACGCCGCGAATGCCGAAATCCCCGATCTCCACGCCCGGCGGCCGCGGCCGGTCCGCGAGCAGCCGTACCACCTCGACGCCGAAGGCGTCGTCCCGCTGGAAGATGTTGCCGACCCCGGCGACTAGCGTCCTGCCCGTCATTGGCCCGCACCCCCAGGGCCGGCTGGATCCCTCTCCGAGGGCTCGAGCCCGCCGGGTTCCACCTCGTCGGGGGAGAAGTAGAGGAACCGCCCGTGGGCCGACTGCAGGTCGGCGGCCGGGTCGTCGGCCAGCGTCACCGCCAGGTAGGCCTTGTCGTCGACGTCGAGCAGCACCGCCTCGACCAGCGCGGCCCGGCCGGCCAGGAACATGTCCTGGGCGTCCGCGCGGTGCGCTCCGGGCCGCAGTATCACCCGGCTACCGCGGGCGACCCGGTGTCCGGCCACCATGACGGCGTCGGTGCCGGGCGACACGGACTCGTCGGCACCGGGGTCCCACCACGGGGCTCCCGCACCGCCGTCGGCCGGGAAAGCTGCCGGTTCACCGCCGCCGGCCGGGAAACCGGCCGGGCCGACGGCCGGCCCAGCCGGACGGCCGGCTGACCGCATGCCGCGGATCGTGCCGTGCAGCTGCTGGATGGCCGCCTCGTCCATCGCGTCGATCCTGTCGATAAGCGCCGCGGCACGCGGGTCGGTGGCCCGGGCTGCCGCCTTCTCCTCGTCGGAGAGAGCGAGCGTGCGGAGGGTGAGGATCTCGTCGATTTCGGTGCCGTCGTAAAGCTCTCCCGGGCTTTCCGCCGCGACCTCCGGATAATCGGGCAGGATGATCGGGGCAGCCAGCATGACCTGGCGGCTGCCGTTGGCGCCCGCGAGCACCGGCCAGCACCCTCTGTTGTCGCACTCGCCGACATGCGGGCTCGCCCATTCCGGTGGGTCGGTCATCGAGAGGAACGCGCCGCCGGAGACCGTGATGATCAGGTGGGCCGCGACCAGCGCGGCGGGCAGCGCGTCTTCCCGGCCGGCTGAAGTTCCGCCGAGGGGTACCGGGTCAGCAGACTCGTTGGTCACCCGCACGGTCAGCCGGGCGGCCTGCCAGGGTCCAGGCAGCGGCCTCGCGCGTACCTCCACCGACCCGCCGAGCGCCGCGCGGCGGCGCACGACGCGGGCGCCGGAGACCATTTCGGTGTCCGCGCCGCCTGGCACGGTGAAGCTGGTGACGGTGCCCTCGCGGAGCAGCGCCGGTCCGGATGCGGTCACGGTGACTTCGCGTTCTACCGCCTCGTCCCACGCCGACGCGGGGGTCTCGGAGTTGGGCGCACCGGAGGTTTGCCGCCGCTGCACCTGGAGGAAGCGGACGACGACCTCCACCGCCGAGTGCCCCGTGTACTCCAGGACGCACTCCGTTTGCAGCACCGAGCTCTCGGATGGGTCCACCGCGGCGTAGCCGGGCGGCATCAGCACGCCGAACTGCCAGCGGCTGCGGTTCTTCTGCGCAGACGCGCGGTAGGGGTAGAGGATGTAGCCCTCGTAGAGGACCGCATCGGCCACCCGTCGTACCCCGTCGAGGTTCATGACGCTCCTGACCGCGTCGGCCTGCCGGCCTGACCGGCCGCATTGAGCAGGGCAGACAGCGTGGCGTCCCACGTCGGCAGGGCGCGTTCCGCCTTGAACGCGGACAGCTCGTCGAGTGTCTCCTTGCTGCACCGCAGCCAGGCGCTCCCCGGGAAGTGCTCGTTCACCACGTCCTGCCAGACCGCCGCCGGCATCCGGTAGGTGGCCTCGGCGCTCCACGGGATCAGCTCCACGCTGAAGGCATCCCCCTGAGCGATGAACACCGTGCCGCTGAACAGCAGGATCAGCGGGATCGTGCCGTCGTCTAGTGCTTGCAGGTACCGAGCGGAGGCGACCTCAAGGTCGTAGGTACACGGCACCGAGAGCTCGGTCTCGGTAACCGAGGTGAACCCGGGGACCATGGTGGACACCATGGCAAGCTGAATCGGCTTGACCGTCTCGGCCCAGCGCGAGGTATCGCCGAACAGGTCGTTCAGCCGCCGCGCCTCATCCGGGGAGTACCTGCGACGGTGCGGCTCGATGCGGATCTGACAGCGCAGCGCGATGGCGTGCACGCGAACGCCGGTGCTCTCAGTGATGGTCAGCGCGAAGGACAGTGTCGGCGTTGCCGCGTATCTCGCCGCGTGCGCGTCGGTGCAGCCAAAGGTCAGTTCCGCCATCTAGGCCTCCGGATCATTCATCCCGAGACGGACTCGAGCGTGCGAGCGCGCTGGCGCAGGCTGGTGCGCAGGTCCCCCAGGATCCGCTTCACCTCGGCCCCGCCGTCGAACCCGTGCCATTCCAGCCGCAGCGCGCCGGCCAGTGAGTAGCAGATGTCGATAGGGACAAGGAAGGTCTCGATGTCCCCGGCGCCGGCGGCGCCCCCGCCGCCCCCGTTGCCGCCGGCGCCGGGCGCCCCGCCACCCATGACCAGGCCACCCATGACCAGGATTGCCTCCACGTCGGGTGTCAGGGCGCGCAGCAGGGGGTGCCCGTCGGCCAGCCGTTCCCAGGCGGCTAGGTCGAGTTCGCATTCGGTGACCCCTGCCGGGCTCGGATAGCTCGCGATGACGCGGCCGAGTGCCGAGTTGACGAAGAAGAAGGCGACCGCGACGGGAATCTGCAGCTCCGCCCATTCGGCTGCGGTCAGCGGTGCCCGCGGGTCCGCCCGCACCCGGTCGGGAATCGTGCGGTAGCGGCCGCCTTCCCGGGTGAACAGCAGTGCGCAGGCCCGGCACGCGCAACCGATCGACCGCCGTTGCAGGTCCACCATGTGCGCGTGCTCGCGGCCGATCTGCTCGCCGCACAGCTCGCAGCGCTCGTCGGCCGCAGCTCCGGCGGGCGGGCGGGCCGGGCGGGCGAAGCGGCGCAGGCCGCCCGCACCGGCTGGCGTCCCCGGAGCCTGCTTGCCGTGGCCGCCAGGAGTCTCCGTCATCTCGCCCCCGCTGCCGGTGTCATATCGCCCCTGCCGGGCGGTGGGTGATCTGCAGCAGCGGCGCCTCGCGCGGCGCGAAGTCCACCCCGGTGATTTCCGGCGCGGCGTCGGTGACGGCCTGCGCGACCACGTCGGTCGTTGAGCCGCAGCCCTTGCCCAGCCGGACATGAGCCACCCCCGCGTCGTCGATCCCGAGGAACTCCGTGCCCACCCCGAGCCGGCCAAGGGCGCGCCTGATCCTTGCAGCGGGATCAAGCGGGTGCAGGTCATGCACCAGCAGCAGGCTCTCGACCAGCGGGTCGGCGATGAGCAGTGCCTGCAGGCGCGCGTCATCGCCGATCGTTGCGACGATCTTCTCTAGCCCGGCGCCGTAGAGCCGGACGAGACAGCTGACGAGTTCCTCGGCGACCTCCGCCGCCTCCGGGCCCGAGCGGGCCCGGAGTTCGGCGAGCAGCACCTCAACCCGCGCCCCGGCTTCCCGGGCGTCGCTGGCGTCAGCCATGTCAGATCGCCAGCGTCACGCCGGTGGGCGAGTGCGCGGTGTTGAGGACCCGGCCGCCGCCTAGGTACATGTGCACGCCGCAGGGCAGGCACGGGTCGAAGCTGCGCACCGCCCGCATGATGTCGATGCCCTTGAAGGTATCCGGCGGGTTCTCCTCGAAGATCGGCGTGTTCTGCACGGCGTCCTCATAAGGTCCCGGCGTCCCGTAGACGTCCCGTACGCTGCCGTTCCACGGGGTTGGCGGGTAGGGGTGGTAGTTCGCGATCTTGCCGTCCCGGACCACCATGTGGTGCGAAAGGACGCCCCGGACCGCCTCGGTGAAGCCGCAGCTCACCGCCTCGTCGGGGACGGTGAACGACTCCCAGGTCTTGGTCCGGCCGGCTCGCACCTCAGCCAGCGCCTGCTCCACGAAATGCAGGGCGCAGGCGGCGGAGTACGCCTGGAAGTAGGTCCGGGCCCGGTCGCGCTCGATCGCGTTGGACAGCGGCTTGCCCTCCTTGTCCTTGGGTGGCGTCCACTCGAACGTCACTTCGGGCTTGGACACCGTCTTGGGCAGGCTGATCTGCACGCTGTGACCGGTGGACTTGACGTACCCGATGTCGACGAGGCCGGCCAGCGCGGTCGCCCACAGCCTCGCGATCGGGCCGCCGCCGGTGTCGAGGGGCAGGTAGTCCTTGCCGTCGAACCAGCGGGGCGACATCGTCCAGCTGTACTTGTCGTCGAAATCACGCTTGGCCGGGCGCGGGATGGTGTGCTGGTTCCACGGGTGCCTGCGGTCGACCGGGTTGCCGAGCGGGTCGTGCGTGACGAACATTTCCTGGTCTTCCCAGTCCTCGTAGAACGAGTGGCCGAGCAGGATCCGGATGCCCAGGTTGATGTCGACCAGGCTGGTGGTGACGAGCTCGCCGTCCACCACCACGCCAGGGGTGACGAACATCTTGCGGCCCCAGTCGGCCATGTTCCGGTACGTGAAGTCGCAGTACTCCGGGTTGTTCAGGCTGCCCCAGCAGCCGAGTAGCACGCGGCGCCTGCCGACTTCCTCGTATCCGGGCAGCGCCTCATAGAAGAAGTCGAACAGGTCGTCGTGCATCGGGACGACGCGCTTCATGAACTCCACATAGCGCATCAGCCTGGTGAGGTAGTCGGTGAAGAGCTGCACCGTGGCCACCGTGCCCACGCCACCGGGGTACAGCGTGGACGGGTGCACATGGCGGCCTTCCATCAGGCAGAACATCTCCCTGGTGGAGCGGCTGACCTGAAGCGCCTCGCGGTAGAACTCGCCCTCGAGCGGGTTCAGCGAGCGCATGATGTCGCCGATCGTCCGGTAGCCGTGGTCTGCCGCGTGCGGTGCCTCGGTCGCGTTGGCCCGTTCGAGCACGCCGGGGTTTGTCTCGCCGACCATCCGCTCGCAGAAGTCGACCCCGACCAGGTTCTCCTGGAAGATGTTGTGGTCGAACATGTACTCGGCGGCCTCACCGAGGTTGATGATCCACTCGCCGAGGTGCGGCGGGCGTACGCCGTAGGCCATGTTCTGGTTGTAGACCGAGCAGGTCGCGTGGTTGTCGCCGCAGATGCCGCAGATCCGGCTGGTAATGAAGTGCGCGTCGCGCGGGTCCTTGCCCTTCATGAAGATGCTGTAGCCGCGGAAGATCGACGACGTGCTGTGGCATTCGGCGACCCGCTTGGCAGCGAAGTCGATCTTCGTGTAGATGCCGAGACTGCCCACGATCCGCGTGATCGGGTCCCAGGCCATCTCGGTGAGCTGGGAGTCCTTCGTGCTCGCGGGTTCCTTCTCCGTCGCTGTCATCGCAGATCACCACGTCTTCTGGTAGCCGGTGAGCAGTTCGCTTCCCTTGACCCGCCACTTGGGTTCCTTGTCCGCCGTGCGCTGGGTGAAGCCGCGCAGCGTACGGATGACCGTGCCGTACATCCCGCTGGCTGTGCTCGACACCCGAGCGCCCGGCGGCTCGTCCATGAACGGCATGAACTTGTCGGGGAAGCCGGGCATCGTGCAGGCGATGCAGATGCCGCCGACATTGGGGCAGCCGCCGACCCCGTTGATCCAGCCCCGCTTGGGGACGTTGCACTTCACCACCGGCCCCCAGCAGCCGAGCTTGACCAGGCACTCCGGGGAGCCGTACTCGCCGGCGAAAACGCCTTCCTCGTAGTAGCCCGCCCGGTCGCAGCCCTGGTGCACGGTGGCCTCGAACAGCCAGCGCGGCCGCAGCGCCTCGTCGAGCGGGATCATCGGCGCCTGTCCGGCCACCTGGTACAGCAGGTACAGGATGGTCTCGGACAGGTTGTCCGGGTGGATCGGGCAGCCGGGCACGCAGACGATCGGCAGGCCGGCCTTGGACGTCCACTCCCAGCCCAGGTAGTCGGGCACGCCCATGGCGCCGGTCGGGTTGCCCGCCATCGCGTGGATGCCGCCGTAGGTGGCACAGGTACCGACGGCGAGGATCGCGGTGGCCTTAGGCGCCAGCCGGTCCAGCCACTCGCTTGTGGTCATCGGCTGCCCGGTCGCCGGGTTGTTGCCGAAACCGCACCAGTAGCCTTCGGACTTGATCGCCTCGTTGGGGATGGACCCCTCGACGACGAGCACGAAGGGTTCGAGTTCTCCGCGGTCGGCCTTGTGCCACCACTCGATGAAAGTGTCCGCCCCCTGCTCAGGGCCGCACTCGTAGTCGATCAGCGGCCAGTGCACGGCCACCTTGGGCAGCCCGGGCAGGGCGCCGAGCACGATCTCCTCGATGCTGGGCTGGGTCGCGGCGGTCAGCGCCACCGAGTCCCCGTCGCAGCCGAGACCGCCGTTCATCCAGAGAATGTGTACAACCGGTTCCTCGGCGTGTGTCATGGAACGCCACCTTTCGGTCGGCAGCCCACGGTGGCGGCTGAACGCCGCCAGACCCGGGCCGGACGGTACCCGGGTGCCAGGCGAGACCGTTCTCGCCCCGGCCCCTCGTTGTGCCGGCCTGACACGCCGGCTCGCTGACCGCTCATCGGTTGATCACCAGCCGGCTGCTGCCCGTGGGGGCCCCCGCGCCGGTTCCATCAGCGTATTCCCGCCCTCATCCGAGTACAAGACACAAGCGTCGGCCGGTTGGACATTTCTGTCCGCCCGGCCTGGGGTCGCGGGAAAGTGATCAGTCCACGTAGTCTGGTGCGTAAGGTGACACACCGTTTCACCGCGCTGAGCGGAAAAGGAGCGATGGACAGGGCAGAAGACACGATCAGCGACAACATAGAAGTCGTACCTGTCGTGGTTGTGTCGCAGACGTTCCCAGCTAGGCCGTCGTCGATTCCCGACATCCGTGACTTCGTCCGGCGCTGCCTGGCGCAGTCACCTCTGTCCGAGCAGGACAACCGCGAGGTAGGCGAGACCGTCTCCCGCGCGCTGCTCGAGGCAGCGGGGCCGACTGGCGCGATCAGCGTTTCCTTCCGCATCTTCCCCGATCACGTCGAGGTCGACGTGCTTAAGTCGGGCGCGCAGATCGGCGCGACCGCTGGACTGGACGCCCTGACGTCGCTGCTCAAGGCGCACGACGGGGGCCCAGCCAACCGGCAGGTAGCTGTCGCGGGTGAGCCCGCGGGCGTGAGCTCGGCCGGAGACGGCGCGGAGCCGGAGTCGTTCGCCGACTGGATGGCCGGGGTGCTGCGCCGGGAGGGCATGACAATGGAGGCCGCTGCGCGCCAGCTCGGGGTGTCGGTGAAGACCGTCAGCCGCTGGGTCGGCGGTACCACCGAGCCGCGCCTCCGCGACCTGCGGCGAATCCGCGAGCTGTTCGGCGAGACCCCGTTTACCTGAAGACGCGCGCCGACGGCGGAAGCTAGACCTTCCTCTGGTCCGTGCGTACGGTGGTGCCGTGGCTGATAGCACGCAAACACCCGGTGCCGGAACATACGAGCTCGGCCCTGGCTCCAGCCGGGTGCTCGTCAAGACGGGACGCGCCGGACTAGCTGCCCGGGCGGGGCACGACCTGACGATCGAGATCACCCGGTGGTCGGCGCGGGTTACCGTGCCCGACTCAGATGCCGGGCCCGCGATCGCAGCCGCGACGGTGACCGCGGAGCTCGACCTCGGCTCGCTGGCCGTCCGCGAGGGGACCGGTGGCGCCAAGCCGCTCACCGACAGGGACCGCAAGGACATCCTGGGCACCGCGCGGACGATTCTCGGCTCGGCGACGGCCAGCTTTGCGTCATCCCGGGTCATCCCCTCGGCTGGCGGACTTTCCTCCGCTGCGCCGTCAACCGGGGCGATCGAAGGCACGCTCACCATGCGGGGAACGTCCAAGCCCATCCGGCTTCAGGTCACCAGCCCCGGCCCGCGCCGGTTCCGGGGGACGGCCACGGTGCGGCAGACGGACTTCGGCATTACGCCGTACTCCGGGTTCTTCGGCACGCTCAAGCTCAAGGACGAGATCATCGTCGAATTCGAGGTCGAGCTTGGCGAGACCCCCGACAGCCCGGCGTGACCCCGGCTGGCCAGCAGGCCACAGGCCCCGCGGGACAGGTGATCAGGACCGGCATCCGCGTGGAGGGCATCGTCCAGGGTGTCGGCTTCCGGCCCTTCGTTTACTCCCTTGCCACCAGCCTCGGGCTCAGCGGCCTGGTCGGTAACGATGTCGACGGGGTGTTCGCCGAGGTAGAAGGGGAGCCGGCGGCGGTGCGCGAGTTCCTGCGCGCCCTGGAGCGGAATGCGCCGCCGCTGGCGAGGATCGAGCGGATCACCGCGACCGCGATGGCACCGGCCGGCGAATCGTTCTTCCAGATCGTGCCGAGCGAGCCAGCCGGGCGGCGCAGGACCCTCATTGCCGCGGACAGTGCCACCTGCGCGGACTGCCTGCGCGAGCTCGCCGATCCCGGCGACCGGCGATTCCGCTACCCGTTCATCAACTGCACCAACTGCGGTCCCCGGTTCACCATCGTCCGGGATGTCCCGTATGACCGGCCGCTGACGACCATGGCTCCCTTTGCGATGTGCGCGCACTGTCACGCCGAGTACCACGACCCGGCCAACCGCCGCTTCCACGCGCAGCCGGTCTGCTGCCCGGCCTGCGGCCCGCGGCTTGCGTTGCTCGACGAGGCAGGCAAGCCCCTAGCTGATCTGGCACTGCCTGATCTGGCACTTCCTGACACGGCACCGCCTGACACGGCACTGCCTGACACGGCCGAGCCCGGCTCAGTTCTGGATGCCGCGGCGAGGCTGCTGCAGCAGGGCCGGATCGTGGCGGTGAAGGGAATTGGCGGCTACCACCTGGCCGCCGACGCGGCGTGCGAGGGGGCGGTCGCGACGCTGCGCGCCCGCAAGCACCGTGACGACAAGCCGTTCGCGATCCTGGCCGCCGACCTGGCGGCGGCGATGCGGCTGTGCCTGGTAGAAGACGCCGCGGCCGGCTTGCTGGCGAGCCCGGCGAGGCCGATCGTGCTGCTGCCCCGGCAGCCGGACGCGGATGTCGCGGTTGCTGCCGCACCCGGCAACCGGCAGCTCGGGATCATGCTGCCGTACACCCCGTTGCACCACCTGCTGCTCGCCGCGGTGGGCCGTCCGCTGGTGCTTACCAGCGGCAACGTCTCCGATGAGCCGATCGTCTACCGCGACGGCGACGCGCTTGACCGGCTGGCCGGAATTGCCGACGCGTTCCTCACCCACGACCGCGCCATCCATATCAGGACGGACGACTCCGTGAGCCGGGTATTTGCCGGGCGCCCGATGCTGATCAGGCGATCACGCGGCTACGTGCCGGAACCCGTCACGGTGCCCGGCGGGTTCCCCCGGCCGGTGCTGGCCTGCGGCGCCGAGCTGAAGAACACGTTCTGCCTGGGGAAAGATGGCCGGGCGTTCGTGTCCCACCACATCGGGGACCTGGAAAACGCCGAGACCCTCCGCTCGTTCACCGAAGGCATCGAGCATTTCGGCCGTGTCTTTGACGTCATCCCGGAGGTCGTGGCGCACGACCTGCACCCGGAGTACCTGTCGACGAAGTACGCGCTCGACCTCGACGGGGTTGACCTGGTGGGCGTGCAGCATCACCATGCCCACATCGCCTCCTGCATGGCCGACAACGAAGCCGCCGGTCCGGTGATCGGGGTCGCGTTCGACGGGACCGGTTACGGGACGGACGGCACGATCTGGGGCGGTGAGTTCCTGATCGCGGACCTCGCGGGCTTCCAGCGCGGCGGGCATCTCGCGCCGGTGCCGATGCCGGGCGGAACGGCCGCGATCAGGCAGCCGTGGCGGATGGCGGCTGCTTACCTCGACGCGCTCGGCGTGGCCGGCGCCGGAGACCGCCCCGCTCGCCCCGCCGTGGCGCAGCGTAACGCGGATCGCTGGGATGCCGTGGTCAGCATGGCACGGCGCCGCGTCAACGCTCCGCTGACCTCGAGCGCCGGCCGGCTGTTCGATACCGTGGCCGCGATCCTCGGCGTCCGCGACGAGATCAACTACGAAGGCCAGGCCGCGGTGGAACTCGAGCAGCTCGCCGACCCAGAAGAGACGACCGGGTATCGCCCGCGGATTCAGCCAGCCCAGCCGTTCGTGGCCAGCGGCCCTGACCTGGCCGCCGCCGCGCTGGAAGACCTTGCCGCGGGGATACCAGGGGAGATCATCGCGGCTCGCTTCCACAACGGCCTGGCGGCCCTGATCCAGGCCGGCTGCGAGCTGTTGCGCGAGCGGCACGGTCTGGGCACGGTCGCGCTCTCGGGCGGGGTGTTCCAGAACCTGCTGCTGCTCACGCGCACCGTCAGCGGTCTGGAGCGCGCCGGGTTCAGCGTTCTCGTGCACTCCCGCGTCCCGTGCAACGACGGGGGTATCAGCCTCGGCCAGGCGGTCGTGGCGGCCGCCCGTGACCGGCTGCAGTCCAGCCAGCCGGCCCGGTTCAGCTAGCCGCCTTACCCGGGCGACCTGTCCGGTAAATCCGGTGAATCGCGGCTCAAATCTTTAGATCTGTTTCAGCTCGTAAGCCCTGACCTGTGGCTTTTGTGCGGGCGGGTGATAATTCCCTGGTGGGTAATCTGCAGCCGCCTCGCGTGCCATTTGACGCCGTGCGATTTGCGCGACAGTCCCGGCGCCACCCGGGTGGTGCATATCTGCCCGGCAATCAGCGTGTTGCGGATGAGTCTGCCCAGTTCGCCGACCCTGACGGCGCGCGACCAGGCACGCTCCGTCGCCTCTGGGCGGCTTTGGCATTGAGCGCAGGTGGCATTGCGCTTTTCGCTTTCTTTCTTCGGATTTCGCTAAGTTCGGCACCTAATTCGGACGGGGCGAATAATGCGCTGCAGGCGTGGGATATCTTGCACGGCCACCTCCTGCTGCACGGCTGGCTGATAGGTGACGCGACATACTACACGTTCGAATTGCCGGTGCTCGCCTTCAGCGAACTCCTGTTCGGGTTCCGTGATTTCGCGAACAACGTCGCTTCAGCGGTGGCCTACGGAATCGTTACGGTCTGCGTGCTGGCCTTGGCCGTGACGGACAGCCGCGGACCGGCGCGGCTGGCCCGGTGCGGAATCGCGATCGCAATGCTGGCGACGCCACTCGTGGTACTGGCCAATGTCCAGATCATGCTCGGACCACCTGCTCACATGGGGACCGCGGCGTTCTTGCTGGTCTCCTTCCTGCTGATCGACCGCGCGCCCGGCAAGCGCTATACGGCACCGCTGCTGTGCGTGATCCTGTGCGCGGGCCAGTTGGGTGACGACACCGTCCGGTATATCGCCGTTCCGGCGATCGTCCTGGTGTGCGGCTACCGCGTGCAGGCCGCGCGGTCGATCCGCACCGCCGACTCGGTGATCGCGCTGGCAGCCATCGCTTCCGTTCCGCTGGAAAGCCTCGTCCGCGCGGTCATGCGGCATTTCGGGGCGTACCTGATGGTCGCGCCCGCGATCCACCTCGCGCCGTTGAGGCAGTGGCCGCATAACGCGACGCTGACCTTGCACGCGGTTCGCCAGCTTTTCGGTGCCGTGGTTACGCCCGGGGAGCCGATTGGCGTCGCGGGGACTGTCCTCGGGTCCATCTGCGCGCTGGCCGCGCTGGCCGGCCTGGTCAGGGTCATCGTCACCTGGCGTTCCGCCTGCCGGGCCGAGCAGTTCATGTCCGCAGCGATCATCGTCAACATCGCCGCGTATCAGATCACCACGATGCCGCGGATCTACAGCGCCTGGGAGATGTCCGCAGTGCTTCCCTGCGGCGCCGTGCTCGCGGCACGGACGGTGGTGCCTGCGAGGATTCGCGCGGGTATCCGAGCCAGGCTTACGGTGGCGGCGGCCAGCGTCGCGGCGCTGCTGCCGCTGGCGGCCGCTGCCAGCGTGGCTCCGGCGACCGGGCTCGGCGGCACGACCGGGATGGGCAGCACGCTGATCCCCTGGCTCGAGGCGCACCGCCTCAGCTATGGCCTGGCCAGCTATTTCAACAGTTCGGCGATCACCGAGGAGTCCGGCAACAAGGTCGCGCTGCGAACCATCGTCATCCAGGGCCGCCATGCCCTGATATTCAACTGGGAGACGGATCTCTCCTGGTATGACCCGTCTCGGAACGACGCATCGTTCGTGGTCGTGCAGCGCGGTGACCCGAGGCTGACGAGAGCACAGGTCACCCGCGCTTTCGGCACGCCGGTCTCGGTTCAGTCGGTGGCGAGCTGGACGATCCTGATCTACCGGGCGAACCTGCTCACGCAGGTCACGCAGCCCCCGCTGCCGCCTACTCAGTAAGGCGCGGCGACCGCTCCTGCTGACCGCGGCGGCCGCTCGTCATCGCCGCTCAGCGCCGTGGACGACGGCCGCGACCGGTCACGGCGCCGGATGCCGGTCGCGCTTGACCAAGTCGCTCAGGATGTCCGTCATGTGATCGACGAAGAGCAGGTGCCCCTCGCCGGGGACCTCGTGCAGCACGGCCCCCGGGATGCGCTCGGCTTGCAGCCGGCCGTGGGCTGCGGGAACGTTACGATCGACGTCACCCTGCCAGATGTACACGGGTACCGTGATGTCCTCCAGCCGGAACCCCCAGTCCCTGGAGAACAGCCGGAAGTCCTGCGCCCCGGCCTGACCGGTCGTTGACGAGGCAAGCCGGACATCCCTGAGAAAGGCGTCTCGGACAGCCGGCCGCATCAGCACGGCGGTGTCTGGGGGCGGCAGCTCCCTGACCATCGCCTGGAGGGCTCGCTCGGGCCATCGTCTCCCGAAAGCGGTCATTCCGGCGAACACCGGCCAGAGCACCAACGGTGCTCGACGGGCCACCGCAGTGATCCCGCGGTTGGAGGGCATCATGCCCTCCTCGCTTCCAGGATCGGCCAGCGGGGCCACCCCGCTCACGATGGCCGCGGCCCGGACGCGGGCGGGCAGGAAACGGGCGCAGACGGCGACGTGCGGCCCGCCGCCCGACACCCCCATCACCGAGAAGTCCTGCAGCCCCAGGTGATCGGCCAGGAAGGCCACGTCATCCGCCCAGTCCCGCAACCGCCGCCCGCTGTGAAAGCTACTCAACCCGTAACCGGGCCGGTCCGGAACGATCAGGCGAACGCCGGCCGCGGCCACCGGCCCGTCGTCGACGGTGAAATGCCAGCGGGATCCGGTCGTCCCGTGAAACGCGAACACCGGGTCGCCGTCCGGCGGGCCGAGTTCCAGCCAGCCCAGTTCCCGGCCATCGGGAAGCATCGTGACATGGCTATCCGGAATCTTCATAGCACGCAGCGTACCCAGCCGCGCCTGACCCGGGCTGTCCGGGTTTCCGTCCTGCCCTGAACAGGTCGAGCTCCACTCATACATAGTTGATCGAAGTATGGTTGATCGAAGTGCACTGCGATCGACTTGGCGGCATGCGAGTCGATCCATCGGCAAACCGTGGCCACGCTCGTGTGCAGCGAGGGGCATGAGCCTCGACTAGCCGGCCGCGGCGGCCGCGTGCGAGCGCGGTCGCATAACTGCCACGAGTGGGGTCAGCTGCTGGTGGCTGCCGGAGTGGTCAGCAGATGCGGGGGAGCGGATCGCCGACGAGCAGGTCGACGATCCGGGTTCCGCCGAACGCGGTCTTCAGCCGGACGATCCCCGGCTGCGCCGCGGTGACCTCGCCGATCACTGCCGCCTGCGCGCCGAGCGGGTGCCCGCGCAGCGCTGCTACCGCCGCATCAGCGCTGTCACCGGGCACAACGGCGACCAGCCGGCCTTCGCAGGCCACGTACATGGGATCGATCCCGAGCAGCTCGCAAGCGCCGCGGACCGCGGCACGCACCGGGATGTCCTCCTCGACAGCCAGCACCCCCACGTCGGCGGCCCTGGCGATCTCGTTGAGGATGGTAGCCACGCCGCCACGGGTAGCGTCACGCATCGCCCGAACCCCGGGGACCGCGTCGAGCAGGGCAGCGACCAGGCCGTTCAGCGGAGCGGTGTCGGAGCGGACGTCCGCCTCGATGTCCAGCTCGCCGCGGGCCAGCATGACCGTGATGCCGTGGTCGCCGATCGGCCCGGACACGATGATCGCGTCACCCGGCTGAGCCCGGGCGACGCCGAGGGTGACGTCACGGTCGATGAGCCCCACTCCGGCCGTATTGATGTAGCAGCCGTCGGCCTTGCCTCGCTGCACGACCTTCGTGTCCCCGGTGACGACGCACACGCCCGCCGCAGTGGCGGCGTTCCGCATCGACTCGACCACCCTGGTCAGGTCCGCGACCGGGAATCCCTCCTCGAGGATGAAGCCGGCCGAAAGATACATCGGTTTCGCGCCGGACACGGACAGGTCGTTGACCGTTCCGTTGACCGCCAGGTCGCCGATGTCGCCGCCCGGGAAAAACAGCGGGGACACCACGTACGAGTCCGTGGTCAGCGCCAGGCGGGCCCCGCTGTCCCGCAGCCCGGGCAGCCGCAGCTCGGCCGCGTCCTCGAGTGGCTCGAGCAGCGGGTTGCGGAACATCTCAAGGAAGATCGCCTCGACCAGGGTCTGCGTGGCCTTGCCGCCGGAGCCGTGCGACATGGTGATGCGCTCTTCCCGCACCCGCGGCCTCCGGCGCCTGGCGCGGTCGATGCGGTCGAGCACCTGCTGCTCGCGGTCCGTGATGGAGCTGCCCGTGGTCGAGTTGCCCGTGGTCGAGTTGCCCGTGGTCGAGTTGCCCGTGGTCGAGTTGCCCGTGGTCGAGTTGCCCGTGGTCGAGTTGCCCGAGACGGACAGCTCTGTCCGTCCGTCCGGAGCCTCTGGCCGCTGCGCATGGTCGTGCTCGCGCAGCGCGTCCGCGATCCAGCCCGGTTCGGCGGTCATGACCGGCTCGCCTGGGTGGCCTCGGGGACGCGGTTGCGGTTCATCCGGCCGTAGTTGTAGTACGCGGCGCAGGCGCCCTCCGGGGAGACCATGCAGGTGCCGATGGGCGTCTCTGGCGTGCACGCGGTGCCGAACACCTTGCATTCCCACGGCTTGAGCACACCCTTGAGCACCTCACCGCACTGGCATGCCTTCGGGTCCGCGACCCGAACCCCGGGAACTGAGAACATCAGCTCCGCGTCCATCGCCGCGTACTTGTCGCGCACCTTGAGCGCGGAGTGCGAGATGAAGCCGAGACCGCGCCACTCGAAGTAGGGCCGCAACTCCATCGTCTCGCTGATGGCCTTGAGCGCTACCAGGTTCCCGTCCCACGGGACGACCCGCGAGTACTGGTTCTCCACTTCGGACCGGCCCTGGGCCAGCTGAAGCATGAGCATGTAAATGGACTGCAGGATGTCAAGCGGCTCGAATCCGGCCACCACGACCGGCTTGCCGTAGTCACGGGCGATGAACTCATAGGGCCGGCAGCCGATCACGGTGGAAACGTGCCCTGGTCCGATGAACCCGTCGAGCCGCAGGTCGGGGGAGTCGAGGATGGCCTTGATCGCCGGGATGATCGTGACGTGGTTGCAGAAGACCGAGAAGTTCTTCAGGCCTTCGGCGGCCGCGCGCAGCATGGTCATGGCGGTCGAAGGTGCGGTCGTCTCGAACCCGATGGCCATGAACACCACCTGCCGGTCCGGGTTCTGCCTGGCGATCTTCAGTGAGTCGAGCGGTGAGTACACCATGCGGATGTCGGTACCGTTGGCCTTCGCGTCGAAGAACGAGCCGTTGCTGCCCGGCACCCGCATCATGTCGCCGAACGAGGTCATGATGACTTCCGGTCGGGACGCGAGGTGCATGGCGTCGTCGACGCGTCCCATCGGGATCACGCACACCGGGCAGCCGGGTCCGTGCACCAGGGTGACTGACTCGGGCAGGTAGTCCTCGAGGCCATGCTTGTAGATGGTGTGCGTATGCCCGCCGCACACCTCCATGAACTTGTACTCGCGGCCCGGCTCGCACAGCGCCGCGATTTTCGCGGCGAGCGCGTGAGCCTTGTCCGCGTCGCGGAATTCGTCGACGAACCGCATTGCCCGAACGCTCCTATGCAGTCGGTTACTCGATCAGGGACTCGCGCAGTGCCGCGATCTCGTCCTCGTATGCCTGGCCGATGCCCTCGAGGAACTCCATGGCCGCGGCCGCCTCGGCCTCGTCGATCTTGGACAGCGCGAAACCGACGTGGATCAGCACCCATTCGCCCGGCTTGGGCGGATCGTCGGCGAGCAGCCCGATGTTGATCAGCCGCCTGACGCCGCTCACGTCGACCTTGGCGAGATCGGGCTGCTCGGGAAGGAGTTCGACTACCTCACCCGGTATGCCCAGGCACATGTGACACCTCCTGCGCGGTGAGCTCCCAGAGCACTTGGTAGATCGTGGTCTGCGCTTCCTGTATCCGGTGGATGGATGCCGACGGCGCGACAAAGAGGTAGTCGATGCTGTCTTGCTCGGCCATCTTCCCGCCGTCGTAGCCGGCCAGGCCGATGGTGAGCATCCCGCGCCGGCTGGCCTCGTCGAACGCGCGCAGCAGGTTGCCGGAGTTGCCGCTTGTCGACAGGCCAACAGCGATGTCGCCAGGACGCGCGAACGCGCCGAGCTGCCGCGCGAAGACCACCTCGACGCCGATGTCGTTGCACAGCGCCGTGACCACTGACGTGTCGTTGGCCAGGCCGAACGCGGGCAGCGGCCGGGCGGTTGCGCCGGGCCGTGAGCCATCCGGGTGCAAGAACAACGTGGCGATCTGCTGCGCGTCGGTGGCGCTGCCGCCGTTGCCGAAGGCGAACAGCCGCCCGCCCGCCGCGAACCGCGCCGCCATCTGCTGCGCGCACTGCGCCATCCGCGCCCCGTCCCGCCGGGCTATCGTCCGCCGGAGCTCCAGGATTTCCCCGGCCTTGGCTACGGTGGACGCGCGCACCTGCTCGAGCACGGCGGCCAGGTCGCTGGAGTCGGCGTATAGGAACGGGTACAGCGACTGCATCGCGCTGGTGCCGCCCTCGTCGCGCCCGCTCACCTGGTCACCTCGCCCGCCGGGTCAGGCTCCAGGACAGCGATCGCCTCGCCGGCGTGTACCAGGATCGTGTCCCCCGTCGCCACGCTGACCAGGGCGACGCTGACCTCCTCCAGCCCCTGGCCGGTGTCCACCACGGCGAGGCCGTCCGGCAGCAGCCGCACGACCCGCACCTGCACCGCTACGTCCCCGCAGGTGAGGCAGTGCTCACTGGTGCAGACCGGGCCAGACTCCGCAGTCATGAGGCCACCACCCCTGGATCCAGCACCCCCGGCTGTTCGAAGAACACGTGCACCAGCTCCCAGAGGATGTGGTACGTCGTGACGTGCATTTCCTTGATCACCCGCGGATCGTCCGACGCGGCGGCGAGCACGTGATCAGCCGCCTGCGTCCGCGCGATCCGGCCGCCGTCGCCGCCGACCAGGGCAATCGTCAGCAGGCCGAGCCGACGCGCGGCCGCCAGGCCGGCCAGCACGCTGTCGTTGTCGCCATCGGCGGAGATTCCGAGGGCGATGTCGGCGGGGACGGCCAGGTAACGGAGCTGATCAGCGAAGATCGCCGCCACCCCAGCCCGCTCGGCGATGCCGGTCAGCGTGGCCACGTCTGTGGTCAGCGAGATCGCGGGCAGCGCCCGTTTCCCCACGATCACGGGATGGACGAACTCGACCGCCACGTGCTGGGCGTCGGCGCTGGCGCCGCCGGTGCCGAACACGATGAGCTTGCCCCCGCGGTGGAAGCGGACCGCCATGGCGTGGCATGCCTCGGCGACCGCGCCGGCCTGCCGGGCCAGATCGCGGACCGGGTCGTTCCGCAGCTCGAACAGGCGGGTGACCTCGGGGCTGTCGCGGTCGAGCTGCCCGGGCGCCGTCACCGTCCGCGGCCCATCCTGGCCATAGCCGTCACCATCGAGGCCATAGCAGCACCGTAGGACAGTTATGGGGGGGTGTCCAGTACGGAACGGACAGTTTTGGCTAGGCGATGCGCCCCCGTGCTTGGGCGCTACTCGGAAGCCACGTCCGCCGGGCTTGAGCCGGGGAGGATGCCGGCGGTGAGGGCCGGCAGCCCGGCCTTGACTCCGGCCCGCGGGGCGTGTAACAGGCAGACGTCGTTACCGGATCTCGAATCCGCCGATCCCCTCAGGCGGCTCCTGTTTCACCAGAACATCCTCCACGAGGGCGAAGCGAGGGCCGTGGCGCGCCCATTCCACCAGTTGCCGGACTTGTCCCGGGTCCCCTTCGAACACCGCCTCGACACTTCCGTCTGGGAGGTTGCGCACCCAGCCGCTCACCTCGTGCTGCTCGGCCATCCGCAGGCACGAGGCGCGGAAGGCGACGCCCTGCACGCGTCCCGAAACCACCACCCGATACCGAACCACACGGACACGTTACGCCGACACCACATCTCCCACCCGTCACACGATCCCGTCTTCCAATCGAGGATGGGGTCTGTCCGATCGAGGGAGGGATCCGTCTAGGCCTCGCCGCTGGTTGCTCTCTCGTCCTTTTCGCCGTCACGTTTCCTCGCCGTGAGCCGTCATACGAATCGACAGAGCGTTCGCGGCCGGTGAGAGGAGACCCGCCCCAGCAAGCCGCGGGCGCGGTGCCGGACAAGGTTCGGCGGGAACAATTTCCGGAGCGTCTGTCGTATCCGGCGGGGCGCCGGTCGTTGTATCCGTGACGGGACGCGGCTGAGCAGTGGAGGAGGTGCACCGCGGGTGCTGACTGGAGACAAGAAGCGGGCGGCCTACCGGGCCCTGGAGGATCGCATCCTGCGCGGGGAGGGCAAGGCGCCGCCGGAGCAGCGAGCCCGCGCGTTCAGCAATGCCGGCCTCTCACAGCCGCTGGAGGACCTGCTCGGCAAGGTCGCTACGAGGCCGGCACAGGTTACCGATGCGGATTTCGCGGCCGCACGGGCAGCGGGCTTCAGTGAAGACGAGCTCTTCGAGCTGGTGATATGCGCTGCGGTCGGACAGTGCGCCCGCCTGTATGACGCGGGCCTGGCAGCCCTGGACGGCGCCGTCGACGGTGCGGAGAACGAGTAATGCGCCTTGATGTCCTCAACCGCGGTTACAGCCCCGGCACCAAGGCGCTGTTCGCGCTCATCCAGCTGGTTTCCCGGCAGCCGGTACCCGACGCCGCCAAGCTGGTCTTCTACCGGCCCGATTTCTACGGCGCCCGGGCGAAGGAGTTCACTCATGAGGCCATGCGCGGGCCATCCGCCTGGTCGGTAGCTGACCGGGAGCTGATGGCGGCCTACGTGTCCAAGGTGAACGAGTCCGCTTTCTGCATCGGCGCGCACACCGCGACCGCGCGCCGGGCCTATCAGGACGGCGCGAAGGTTCAGGCGGTGCTCGACGACCTGGAATCGGCCCCCGTCGAGGAGCCGCTCCGGGCAACGCTGCGCATGCTCGGCAAGCTCACCGCCGAAGGAAAGCTGAGCCCCGAGGACATGCGGCAAGTGCTTGCCGCCGGTGTCTCCCGCCAGCAGGCCGAGGACGCGCTGGCGGTCTGCGCCGCCTTCAACACCACCGACCGGCTTGCCGACGCCTTCGGCTTCCAGGTGCTCAGCCCCGAGGGGTTCGATGCGGGAGCCAAGTACCTGCTCAAGCGCGGTTACCGGTAGCGCGTTCAGGCCTGCCGGCGGCGTCGCCTGATGGCCGCCGACGCAGTGGTGGGCCGGGCTACCAGCGTGGCTGCATCCGCTCGTAGCCCGGGACGACGCTGCGCATGTAGCCCGTGTCGTCACGGTTGCGCAGCCCGCATGCCAGGTACTGCTCGTGCAGCCGGGCCAGGGCGTCGCGGTCGAGTTCAACGCCGAGCCCTGGTCCGGCGGGGACGGCGAGCGCGCCGCCGCTGAACGAGAAGGGCGCGCCGGCCACCACATCCTCGGTCTTCCATGGCCAGTGCGTGTCGCAGGCGTATGTGAGGTTGGGGACGGCGGCGGCCAGCTGTACCATCGCGGCGAGGCTGATCCCCAGGTGCGAGTTGGAGTGCATGGAAAGGCCGAGCCCGAACGTCTCGCAGATCCCGGCCAGCAGCTTCGACCGGTGCAGGCCACCCCAGTAGTGGTGGTCGGACAGGACTACCTGGACCGCGTTCTCCCGTATGGCCGGCGGGAGGTGAGCGAAGGCCACGACGCACATGTTCGTGGCCAGCGGCATCGGGACTTCCCGCGCGACCTGCGCCATGCCGTCGATGCCCGGCGTCGGGTCCTCCAGGTACTCAAGGACGCCGTCGAGCACGCGGGCGACATTGACCGATGTTTCCGGGGTCCACGCGGCATTCGGGTCGAGCCGCAGCGGGTGATCTGGGAACGCGTAGCGCAGCGCCAGGATGGTCTCGACATCCTGCTCCGGCGGGAAGACGCCGCCCTTCAGCTTGATCGCGGTGAAGCCATAGGTGTCCACCATCCACTTGGCCTGGGCCACGATGCCTTCCGGGTCGAGTGCCGGCCCCCAGTCGTCGGCGCCCGCCGCGCCCGGGTGCGCGGCCCATTTGTAGAAGAGGTACGCGGAGAACGGCACCGTATCCCTAACGGCGCCGCCAAGCAGGTCCGCGACCGGCCGCCCGGCTGCCTTCCCCTGGATGTCCAGGCAGGCCACCTCGAAGGGGGAGAACACCCGGTCGGTCGCCTCGGTGTGGCCGACCAGGCCGGACGAGATCGTCGTGTCGGGCGCCGCGATCGCCTGCACACGCCAGTAGATCTCCTCGGTGTGATACACGTCGGCGCCCACAATTGCCGCCGCGGCGGCGTGCAGCGCGGTCAGGTGCGCCTCGTCGGCATAGGTCTCGCCGAGTCCGCTGAGCCCGGCGTCGGTGGCGACCTCGATGATGGCGCGCAGCGCGAACGGCTCGTGCACGCCGACGGAATTCAGCAGCGGCGGGTCGGCGAACGCGACCGGGGTGATCGTCACGCTGGTGATGCGGATGCCCGTGCTGCGGACGCCTGGGGTGGGGGTCTCTGTCATCGGAGGGCGTCCTGCCGCTCGGGGACCGCAGCGAGCCCGGCGGCCAGGATGCGCGCCAGTTCCTCGCGGTGCTCGGCCGGCACCTCGGTGAGGGGCGGCCGCACGCCGCCGGACGGGAACCCGGCGAGTTCGGCTCCCGCCTTGATGAGCGAGACGGCGTACCCCGGTCCGCCCCGCTGCCGCAGCCGCACCAGCGGATGGTAGAAGGCGCGGTCGAGTTCGGCGATCAGTCGCTGGTCGTCGCGCTCGAGCGCGTGGTAGTACGCGAGCGCGACGCGCGGCGCGAACGCGAAGGCGGCCGAAGAGTAAAGCGGCACCCCGATGGCACGGTAGGCACGCTGTGTCACCTCCGCAGTCGGCATTCCATTGAAGAAGTCGAACGTACCGCTGGTCCCCGCGTCGCGTACCGCGCGCACGATCCGGCTCATCAGGTCGAGGTCGCCGGCTCCGTCCTTGAAGCCGATGACCTGCGGCAGGGTAGCGACGGCGACCGCGCTCCGCTCGTCGAACCGCGCGTTGGCCCGGTTGTAGACGATGGCGGGCAGGTCCGGGCTGGTGGCCGCGCGTACGTAGGCCTCCAGGCCGGGCCCGGTCGCTTCGCTGAGGTACGGCGGCAGCAGCAGCACGCCGTCGGCGCCCGCGGCAGCAGCCAGATCGGTGAACCGGCGCGCGGTGCGCACCGGGCCGCCGGCCCCGGCGAAGAGCGGAACCCGGCCCGCGACGGTTTCGGCGGCGACCCGCACCAGGTCCGCGTACTCATCCGGCTCGAGCGCGCTGAACTCGCCGGTGCCGCAGGCGGCGAACACTCCGCCTGCGCCCGCGTCGACGCCCCGCCCGATATGTGCGGCCAGCTCGGTGAGATCAACCGCGCCGTCGTTGCCGTAGGGGGTGATCGGGAAGAACAGCAGACCGTTGAACATGGCTTCCTTTGCTGGTGGCCGGTACTGGCGGAGCGGATCAGTTCCTGGTGTACGCGCCGTCGACGAGGCGAAGCAGCCCGTCGGGGTTCGCCTCGCGGACGGCGGCGGGCAGCAGACCGTCCGGCACGTCCTGATACGCCACCGGCCGCAGGAACCGGTCCATCGCGTGGGTGCCCACCGACGTGGTCCGGCCGTCCGAGGTGGCGGGGAACGGGCCACCGTGCACCATGGACGGCACGACCTCGACGCCGGTGGGCCAGCCGTTGAAGATGATCCGGCCGGCCAGCCGCTCGAGCACGGGAAGCAGGCCGGAGGCGAGCGGTGCGTCCTCGTCCGAGGCATGCACCGTGGCGGTGAGCTGCCCCTCCATCGCACGGGCCACGTCAAGAAGCTGGTCCGTGGTCGTCGCGCGCACGATGACCGAGGCGGCGCCGAATACCTCGTTCTGCAGGTCGGGCGAGGCAAGGAACTCATCGGCGCTGGTGCTGACGAGAGCCGCCGAGCCGCGGCTCGGGTGACCGGAGCCGGGCGTCTCGGAAGTCCCCGGTGTCCCGGCCGTCTCCCCGCGGGCGACGACCTCGACGCCTTGATGGGCGGTCAGCCGGGCCACGCCGTCGGCGTAATTGGCCGCGATGCTGCCGGTGAGCATCGGGGCGGGCGAGCTGCCCGCGACGGCGTCGCCGGCCGCCGCGGTGAAGCGATCCAGGTCGGGTCCGTCGACGGCGACGATGATGCCCGGATTCGTGCAGAACTGGCCCGCGCCGAGCGTGAGTGAGCCGACGAAGGCTGCCCCTAGCTCGGCGGCGGCTTCGGACAGCCGCGCTGGCAGCAGGAAGACGGGGTTGACCGCGCTCATCTCCGCGTAGACCGGGATCGGCACGGGCCGTCGGGACGCCGCGGCCACCAGGGCGAGCCCGACCCGGCGGGACCCGGTGAACCCGACGGCCGCGATGGCGGGATGCGTGACCAGTTCGATCGCTACCGTCGGGCCGTCGGCCAGGACCATGGAGAAGACCCCCGCGGGCAGCCCGCTCGCGGCAACTGCCCGGGTGATGGCGGCGGCGACGATCTCCGATGTGCCGGGATGGGCCTCGTGCGCCTTGGCGATCACCGGGCAGCCGGCTGCGAGTGCCGACGCCGTGTCACCTCCGGCGACGGAGAAGGCCAGCGGGAAGTTACTCGCGGCGAACACCACGACGGGTCCGACCGGGACCCGGCGCTGCCGAACGTCGGGCCGTCGGGCGGGCGCGCGGTCCGGCAGTTCGTGGTCGATCCGCGCCCCGTTCCAGCTTCCCTCCCGCAACGTGGTCGCGAACAGCCTGAGCTGTCCGGTGGTCCGCGCGACTTCCCCGGTCAGCCGGGGCAGCGGCAGCCCGGTCTCGAGATGGGCGCGCTGCGCGGCCGCCTCGGCAACGGCGTCGATCTCGTCGGCGGCGAGCTCGAGCAGGCGAGCGCGCTGCTGCGTCGACGCGGCCCGGAACGGCTCGAACGCGGCCTCGGCGAGCTCCGCCGCACGGGTCGCAAGCTTGCTCCCGGCGAATCTGAAGGCAGGGTCAAGCGTGGTTCCGGTAGCCGGATCGACTGCCCGGAATTCCCGGTCATCACCGGACACGGCCTCCCCGGCGATGTACATGCTTCCGGTGACCTCAGCTGACATGTGTCCTCCCGTAGTTACCGGCAGACCGTACTTGCCCATCCTAGATTTCGGCCTCGGCCCACGCTAAGGTCGGCGGCTCGGCTGCGGGCCTTGCGCGTTGTCCGATTTGTAACCACAATCGCGAATGTGACTCTTGCGACTGTTGATGCTGGTCTGCCGCCACGCCGGACGTGGGGCAAGAGAGCGGTGGCTGCCGTCATCGTCGCCGTCGGGCTCGCCGCAGCGGGGGGCGGCACGGCCTACGCCCAGGGGGACAGCCCGGCCTACACCACCACCGGCGGCGGCACTGGCTATCCCAGCACAACCGCCGGCGGCAACCCGGGCTATATCACCGTCGGGGCGGGCCTGGGGTACGCCATCGCCGGCGCCGGCCGGGCTTCCGCCGCTAGCGGGGCGACTGGGAGTGCCGGGGCGACCGGGAGTGCCGGGGCGACCGGGGGTGTCGAGGGTGCCGCCGCTACGCCGGGCACGTGCGAGTACTGGACTACCGACGAAGGCGTGTCCGCGGTAGCCGTGACCTCCGGTGTCAACTGCGGCGCCAAGTCGTTCACGATCCGCGCCGCGCCGTACCACGGCGCGGTCTTCAGCGACATCCACGGCGAGACGGCTTTCAACTCATTCCTGTCGCAGATCGTCGAATTCATCAACGGCCCGGCTAGCGCTCCGGCTCCGTTCGGTGGCAAAGCTCCGTCCGTCAGCGGGCTGACCATGATCGGCTCGGCGGACAACGAGATCACCAACCACGTCCCGGTCTACATATACGTAGGACCGGGTGACGGCAACGACGGTGCCGCCCAGGCGCTGGACCTCCTGGTCCATAACAAGCTCGTCCCGCAGATCTGACCGGAAAATGAGCCTCCCGGCCTGATCATGACAGCGGTGGACTTGATCTGTTAGGACGGAGGTACAACCGGCCTCGCGTGGGGAGGAGTAGTTCATGACCGTCGCCGATCCATCCACCCTCCGCCGCCTGGTCGGGCGGTCCGATGACCACCCGGCGCTGGTGGTACCCGACTCGGGTGCTTCCCTTTCCTACGGGGCATTGCAGCGTGCGCTCGACGCGGCCGCGGGCCGGCTCGCCGCGCTCGGCGTGCGCGAAGGTGACCGGGTCGCGCTCGTTGCGGCCAACGGCCCGGCACTTGTCGTGGCCTTCCTCGCCCTGGCCGCCAACGGCGCGGCCGCCGCACCGCTGAACCCCGCGCTCGGCATCGCCGAGCTGACCGCCGAACTCGATGACCTGCGCACGTCCCGCCTGCTGCATGACGGGTCGGCCGCTGCGGCCGCCGCCGCGGCCGCGATGGACGTGCCCGCGAGCGCGCTCGAAATGCGCGACGGGCTGCTGCATGTCGACGGCCTTCCGGGCGATCGGCGTGCGGCCGACGGTGACCCCGACGCGCTCGCGCTCTTGCTGCACACCAGCGGCACCACGAGCAAACCGAAGACGGTGCCCATCAGGCAGCGCAACCTCGTCGCCTCGACCGCCGCCGTCGCGCGGACCTACGAGCTGACCGGCGACGACGTGACGATGTGCGTCATGCCGCTGTTCCACGTCCACGGCCTGGTGGCCACGGTGCTCGCGACGCTGTCCACCGGCGGCACGGTGGTCCTGCCGCGGTTCCGCCCGTCCGTGTTCTGGGACGACGTGGCGACGCACGGCGCGACCTGGTACACGGCCGTCCCGACGATCCACGCCCGGCTGCTCACCCGGGCCCTCGAACTGCCTGCGACGCCCGCAAGCCGGCTCCGCTTCGTGCGATCGTGCTCGGCACCGCTGCCTGCCGTGCTGTGGCATCGCTACGAGGAAGCGATTGGCGTCCCGCTCGTCGAGGCGTACGGCATGACCGAGGCCGCCCACCAGATGGCGTCCAACCCGCTGCCGCCAGGCGAACGCCGTCCGGGCACGGTCGGCCTGGCGACCGGCATCGAGATCGCCACCCTGGACGAGGACTGGCGGCAGGTGCCGGCCGGCCTGGACGGCGAGGTCGCGGTACGCGGTCCGTCCGTGGTCGACGCCTACCTCGACAATCCGGCCGCGACGGCCGCCTCGTTCCGTGCGGGCTGGTTCCGCACCGGCGACGTCGGCAAGCTCAGCACGGACGGCTACCTCACCCTGGTGGGCCGGGTGAAGGAGCTGATCAACCGGGCGGGGGAGAAGATATCCCCCTACGAGGTGGAGGACGTGCTGCTCGCCCACCCTGCAGTCGCCGAGGCGGCGGCGTATCCCGTGCCGGATGAGAAGTACGGCGAGCAGGTGGGCGTCGTGGTCGTCCTGCATGGCGAGGTGACACCCAAGGAGCTTCTCGCCTACTGCGCGCAGCGTCTGGCCGCGTTCAAGCGGCCAGTCAAGGTGACGATCCTGCCCGACATCCCCAAGGGGCCGACGGGCAAGATCCAGCGCCGTAACATGGCTGGCCTGGTGGAGCAGTGAAGGTCGCCGTCGTCGGCGCCGGAGCGATCGGCGCGTACGTGGGCGCGGCCCTCTGCCGGGGCGGTGCGGACGTCCACCTGATCGCGCGCGGTGAGCAGCTAGCTGCCCTGCGGAAGAGCGGCGTCACCGTGCTCAGCCCGCGTGGCGACTTCCGCGCGCATCCGCACGCGACGGCCGACGCCGCCGAGATCGGGCCCGTGGACATCGTCTTCCTTGGGTTGAAGGCCTACAGTTACGCCGGCGCCGGCCGCCTCCTGGGGCCGTTGCTGCAGCCAGGCACCGGAGTGGTCGCGGCGCAGAACGGCATCCCGTGGTGGTACTTCTACGGGATCGGCGGTCCTTACGAAGGTCGCCGCGTCGAGGCGGTAGACCCGGACGGCGCGGTCTCCGCGGTGATCCCGCCGCGGCAGGCGATCGGCTGCGTCGTGTACGCCTCGACCGAGATCGAGGCCCCGGGGGTCATCCGGCACATCGAGGGCACCCGTTTTTCCATCGGTGAGCCCGACGGCAGCGTCTCACAGCGCTGCACGGCGTTCAGCCAGGCGATGGTGGCCGGAGGGCTGAAGTGCCCCGTCGAGGCCGACCTGCGCTCCGACATCTGGCTCAAGCTGATGGGCAACGTGGCGTTCAACCCGGTCAGCGTCCTGACCGGCGCGACGATGGGCAAGATCGCCGCGCACCAGCCTGCCCGTGAACTGGTGCTCCGCATGATGCACGAGACGGCCGAGATCGCCGCCGCTCTCGGTAGCCGGCCCAAGATTTCGGTCGAGCGCCGGTTCGAAGGCGCCGCGCGGGTCGGCGACCACAAGACGTCGATGCTGATGGATTTCGAGGCGGGCAAGCCACTGGAGTCAGACGTACTGCTCAAGGCGCCGATCGAGATGGCGCACCTCGCCGGAGTGCCGGCAGCCAGCCTTGAGCTGGTACACGCGCTTATCGATCTGAAGACGTCACAGAAAACGCAATAGGTTACTTTGGACCGGAAGTGTCCGGAATATGGGGGCTGGGGGGCTCAGTGACAGCGAGAGCGTGGCGACAGGATTTGCGTGTGTGGCCGCTTCCTGACTATGGCCACCGGTATCGGCGGCGGGTGCTTGACTCGCTCAGGTATCTCGACGTTCAGGATCTCGCGACCGGTGGTGAGCACATCCCGGAACTCGGCGAGGTCTATGTCGATGTCGCGGTGGTCAGCCGGGCCCCGCATGAGGTTTCGGACAGCCTGCTCGGGCGGGTGGCCGAGGACACCTCGCAGCGGCACTCGATCAGCGAACTGCTGGACCGCCGCTCGCCCGCGGTCCTCGCGCTAGTCGGCCGGCCAGGAAGCGGCAAGAGCACCCTGCTGGCGCATGCGGCCAGCCGCAGCGCCCAGACGGCCGTGCGTCCGGCTGGCCGCAGGCGCGTCCCGATCCTGCTCGTACTGCGTGAGCAGGCCGCGTCGATCGCGGCTAACCCGGGGCTCTCGCTGCCGGATGTCGTCCGCGCCACGATCGACATGCCGGGCAGGGAACCCGCCGGCTGGTGGGAGCGCCAGCTGCGCCGCGGCCGGTGCCTGGTTCTGCTTGACGGTCTTGATGAGGTAGCCCGCGCTGAGGACCGGTTCGCTGTGGCCGATTGGGTCCAGCGGCAGATCGCCGCCTACCCCGATAACCACTTCGTGATCACCTCCAGGTCCTTCAGCCTGCCGGAGCAGCTGACTGCCAGAGCCGACGTCCTGGTGGTGCGGCCGTTCACCGCTGAGCAGGTGCAGCTGTTCCTTGACCGCTGGTACCAAGCCGCGGAACAGCACGCGACCGGCGCCGCCGGCCGGACCGCGCGGCGCGCCGCGAGGCTGCGCGGACGTGAGTCCGCCGCCAAGCTCAACAACCTGCTCCGGGACCGGCCGGCGCTGTACGACCTAGCGGTCAATCCGCTTCTGCTGACCATGATCGCCACCGCGCACCGGTACCGTGGCGCGCTGCCGGACGGCCGTGCCGACCTGTACGGGGAGATCTGCCACGTTCTGCTGTCGCGTCGTGATCAGGCCAAAGGCTTGCCCGAACTGCTGCCCTGGCGTACCAAGCAGACACTGCTGGCCGCGCTCGCGTACGAAATGATGCGCGACCATGTCAGCGACCTGCCCGCCGACCGTCTCATGGAGATCCTCAAGCCCCAGCTGGAGCGCTTCCCGGCATCGGTCACCGGCGAGGCGTTCCTCGCAGACATCTCGCGCACCGGGCTGCTGGCCGAGGTGGCCGCCGACCGCTACGCCTTCACGCACCTGACCTTCCAGGAGTACCTGGCCGCCCGGCACGTCGGCGCGACCCCCGACCTCCGCGACAGCCTCACCGGCAACGTCAGCGACCCCTGGTGGCACGAGACCATCCTGCTGTACGCGGCGACCGCCGATGCCAGCCCGATCGTCCGCGCCTGCCTGGACAGCGGCACGATCCCCGCCCTCACCCTGGCCTTTGACTGTGACGAAGCCAGCACCGAGATCGACCCCGAGCTGCGTCAGCGCCTGGACCGGGAGCGCCGCCGCGCGTACGAGCCGGACTGCTCGCCTGAGCACCGGCGGCTGATCGCCGGGGTGCAGGCCACGCGCCTGGTGCGCCGCACTCTCAGTACCGCCACCGGAACCAGGATCTGTGCCCGGCCCGTCCCCGCGGACCTGTACTGGCTCTTCCTCCAGGACACTGGTGCGCCGCACCCGGACAGCCCGTGCGTTCCGGGTGCCGACCAGCCCGCCACCGGAATCTGGGGCGCCGAGGCGCAGGCCTTCGTCAGGTGGCTGAACTCGATCACTGCCACCGCCACCGGCATTGAGGTCCAGCTCCCGCAGCATGACCAGCTCCAGCAGCAGGCCATCGCCAGCGCCCTGACCAGCCAGCTCCCGGCCGTCGCAACGTCGGCGTGGACTCAGCCCCAGCCGGAACTGTGGCTCCGCCCTGGCCAGCCGGATCCGCACGAGCTATCCGGCGCCGCGATCCGTGAGGCAGTCGCCGCCGATGCCAAGAAGACCGCGATGCTGCCTCAGATACTCACCGCGGCAGTCCTCGACGTGGTTCTCAGCATCACCCGCGACCTCGACGACGTCCAGGCACTAAGCCGGGCCCTCATCGGCGATCTTGCCGCGCGCGCAAGCTCCGAGGGGCAGGTCGTCGACCTCATGCATGCGCATGCCCATGCCATCGTCCTCAGCTACGCTCATGCGCTGCACCTCGCACGCGGTGACGCCATCACCCGCACCTGCGCCGCCGACCCTGACCTCATCCGGACACTTGACCTCACGCGCGCTCGCGCCCTGGCCGATGCCATTGCCCGTGACCTGGCCGGCGCCATCGCGCACGCGCACGCCCGCGCCGTCGATCTCGCGGACGCCATCGACAGCGATCTGAGCGTCCTGTCCGCCTTCGACTTCGACCTGGCTCACGTTCATGACGTGGCCCGCGCCCATAGCGCTGAGCTCGTCCGCGCCTGCGCCCTGGCCCGAGGCATCCCCAGCGCCGCCGAGCTCGATCTCGCCGGTCTCTTCGGCCTCGCCAGCATCCCCGCTCTCGATCCGGGGCTTCCCCTTCCCGGAATCCTCGGGCTCCCGCTGCGGTGGGTGGCGGACGGACCTCTCGCCAGCACGTTGCTTCAGGTGCTCGCCGCGAACCCGCCGTCCCGCGCTAGCGCCCAGCCGCTGGCTGACGATCCGTACCTGGCTTTCGCGCACGAACTATCGTCCCGGGCCGGAATCGGTGAGACGACGCAGCTTCGTGCGGCCCTCGGGGCTCCGCTCACCCACGCTCTGCGTGAGCTGGCGGCAGCGGGCCCCGGCAAGGGTGATGGCCCTTCCGACTGGTACCAGGTAACCGGGATCAGCCGGCTGACGGTCGCCTGCGCGCCGATGTGCAGGACGCACCGGCTCCCGGACCCGGCTGAAGCGGCCGCGCTGAGAGCAGTCGCACTTGCCCTGGCGGACGGCGCCAGCGGGGGCGGAACCAAGGCCCCCGGCGTGCTGCGTGCGGTTGCCGCCACGGTCACCCTGATCGAGAACCGGAGCAGGGGCGAGGCCACCACCGGCGAGTCCGTAATCCTCGCCCTGGTCTAGCGCTCATTACGCATTTCCGGACAATTTTCCCGTTTTCCGAGCCGCGGTCGCCGCAACTCCGTGCACCTGGGCCACCATCGCATGCTGGTCACCATTGCAGATAGCCGCCTGCCCAGGTGGCTTTCGGCCCGGCGACGGCGGGACCTTGGTCCATGCCACGCGGGCCGGCGGTAGCCGACCCTGTGGTGCATGACGACGATGCAGTCCATCCCAGGGACGACGATCTTCGACGGCGAGCAGGCCAAGAAGGGCTACGCGCTGAACAAGATGTGCATGTCCTTCAACGACGCCGCCAACCGCGCGGAGTTCGTGCGCGACGAGGACGCGTACTGCGCGCGCTACGGACTTAACGGCGAGCAGCGAGAGGCGATCAGGCACCGCAACGTGCTCGCCTTGCTCGCGGCCGGCGGCAACATCTACTACCTGGCGAAGTTCGCCGGGATCTTCGGCCTCGACGTGCAGGACATCGGCGCGCAGCAGACCGGCGTCACCAAGGAAGAGTTCAAGGCCAGGCTGCTGGCCGTAGCGGACGGAGAGTAGCAATGGCCAGGATCATCGGCTGCGTCACGACGTCGCACGTCCCGGCGATCGGCCGGGCGATCGAGAAGGGACTGCAGGAAGAGCCCTACTGGAAGCCGTTCTTCGACGGGTTCAAACCCGTGCAGAGCTGGCTCGACCAGGCCCGGCCGGACGTGGCCGTGATCTTCTACAACGACCACGGGCTGAACTTCTTCCTCGACAAGATGCCGACGTTCGCGATCGGCGCGGCGGAGCAGTACGTCAGCGCGGACGAGGGCTGGAACATCCCTACGGTGGCGCCGTTCCCCGGTGATCCTGACCTGTCGTGGCACGTCATCAACTCGGTGGTCGACGCGGGCTTCGACATCACCATGTGCCAGGAGATGGTGGTCGATCACGCGGTTTGCAACCCGATGGCACTGCTGTGGCCGGGTGGCAAGCCGTGGCCGGTGAAGATCGTTCCGGTGGAGATCAACACCGTCCAGTTCCCGCTGCCGTCCGCCGCGCGCTGCTACCAGCTCGGCGAGGCGGTCGGCCGGGCCATCGCCTCATACCCGCAGGACCTGCGGGTACTGGTCATGGGCACCGGCGGCCTTTCCCACCAGCTGGACGGCGAGCGGGCTGGCTTCATCAACAAGGAGTTCGACCGCGAGTTCATGGCCAGCCTGACCGCCGACCCGTCCTGGGCGACCAGGTACTCGACCCTCGAACTGGTTGAGAAGACCGGCAGCCAGGGCGTGGAGCTGATCCTGTGGCTGGCCGCGCGGGCGGCCATGGGCGCTGGCGCGCGCGAGGTCGCGGCCAACTACCACATACCGATCTCCAACACCGCGGCCGGGATGATGCTGCTGGAGCCTGCCGGGTAACCGCGCTGCGGGCTGCGCAACCGTCAAGCCGGCGTCGCAAGCGGCCACGATAGGCTTTGTTGCATGTGTGATCCGGCGAACCGCGACGCTTGTGGTTCCGCCTCTTCCCCACGTGCCCGCCCCGGGGGTAAGCAAGGCCTATGACCGTTTCCTTCGAGCCCGACGCCGACTGGGTTGCCTACCTGGACAAGCCTCGCAAGCCGAACTACGTCCTGCCGCCCGGCTCGGTCGACGCGCACTGCCATGTGTTCGGCCCGGGCAACGTCTTCCCCTACGCGCCCGAGCGGAAGTACACGCCGGTCGACGCGCCCAAGGAGAAGCTGTTCGCGCTGCACGACTTCCTCGGCTTCGACCGCAGCGTGATCGTCCAGGCGACCTGCCACGGTGCGGACAACCGGGCCCTGGTCGACGCGCTGCGAGCGTCGGGCGGCCGGGCCCGCGGTGTGGCCACCATCAGGCCCGGTGTCACCAGGTCCGAACTCGCCGACATGCACGAGGCTGGCGTCCGCGGCATCCGCTTCAACTTCGTCAGGCGGCTCGCCGACCCCAAGCCTGATGACTACTACCGCGGCCTCGTCGAGGCCATCAGCGAGTTCGGCTGGCACATCGTCATCTACTTCGAGGCCCCGGACCTGGAAGAGCGCTGGGACCTGTTCAGCTCGCTGCCGACGGACATCGTTGTCGACCACATGGGACGCCCCGATGTCACCAAGCCGCTCGACGGGCCCGGCTTCGCTCTGTTCGGCAAGTTCATGGCCGAGCACGAGCGGGTGTGGGCCAAGCTGAGCGGCGCGGAACGGCTGACGGTCTCCGGTCCGCCGGGCTATGACGATGTCGTGCCCTTCGCCCGGCACCTCGCGGAGACCTTCCCCGACCGGGTCATCTGGGGCACCGACTGGCCGCACCCGAACATGAAGAGCTTCATGCCCGACGAGGGCGATCAGGTCGATCTCATCCCGCGGATCGCCCCGACCGCGGAGCTGCAGCGCAAGCTGCTCGTCGACAACCCCGCCCGCCTGTACTGGCCAGCGGAAGAGAGGTAGGGCCTCATGACGTCATACACCGCGGACTTTGATGACATCCCCGGTACCCGGGTGTTCACCGCGAAGCGCGCGAAGTCGGGCTACGAACTGAATCAGTTCTGCATGAGCCTGATGAAGGAAGCCAACCGCGAGCGGTTCAAAGCCGATGAGCGCGCCTACCTGGATGAGACGAAGATGTCGGCGGAGCAGAAGCAGGCCGTGCTCGAACGGGATTACAACAAGATGATCGATCTCGGCGGCCAGATCTACTTCCTGGCGAAGATCTTCGCTACCGACGGGCTGAGCTACCTGCAGGCCGTCAGCACGATGACCGGGATGAACACCGACGATTACCAGCAGATGATGATCCACGGCGGCCGCTCACCCGAGGGCTGGCGTTCAATCAAGGACGGTAACTGAGCATGGCTCGCATCACGCACGGGCTGACCACGAGCCACATCCCGGCCGTCGGCGCCACTATCGACCACGGCCGGACGCAGGAGCCGTACTGGAAGCCGCTGTTCGACGGGTATGAGTGGACGAAGGCGTGGGCGAAGCAGAACGTCCCCGACGTCATCATCCTGGTGTACAACGACCACGCGTCCGCGTTCACGCCGGAAGTGGTCCCGACGTTCGCGCTCGGCTGCGCTGATGAGTTCCCGCCCGCCGACGAGGGGTACGGGCCCCGGCCGGTGCCGGTCGTCCAGGGCCGCGCCGACCTGGCGGCCCACCTGGCGGAGGGTCTCATCCTGGATGAGTTCGACCTCACCCTGATGTACAACATGGAGGTCGATCACGGCCTCACCGTCCCGCTGTCGCTGGTCTACGGGCAGGCGCAAGCGTGGCCGACGACGGTCATCCCGCTGGCGGTGAACGTGGTGCAGTACCCGCCGCCCACCGGCCACCGCTGCTTCATGCTCGGCAAGGCGATCCGCCGGGCCGTGGAGCGCTTCGACGAGAACCTCAACGTGCACATCTGGGGCACTGGCGGCATGAGCCACCAGCTGCAAGGCCCCCGCGCGGGCTTCATCAACACCCCGTGGGACACCGCTTTCATGGACCGGCTGATCAAGGACCCCGACAGTCTGGCCCAGATGAAGCACCTGGAGTACGTCCGCGAAGCTGGCGCGGAAGGCATCGAGCTCGTCATGTGGCTGATCATGCGCGGTGCCCTCGGTCCCGAGGCGGAGGAGCTTTACCGCTTCTACCACGTGCCCGGGTCCAACACCGCCGTCGGGCACCTGGTGCTCCAGTCCGTCGAAACCCCCGCCTAGCCGACCGCTAACCTCGTGCTTAGCCAGCCCCGTGCTTAGCCAGCCCCGTGCTTAGCCAGCCCCGTGCTTAGCCAGC
>Ga0123355_10001184_pt1 | contig 36251 bp, 32 predicted proteins | sample TergutEmb28metaG_3_FD_89872 | JGI IMG/M metagenome (GOLD analysis project Ga0123355, IMG submission 89872) | Embiratermes neotenicus P1 segment gut microbial communities from Petit-Saut dam, French Guiana - Emb289 P1 | ecosystem: Host-associated > Arthropoda: Insects > Digestive system > Gut ...
CAAGGCGGTACAAATCTGGTACAAATTGCCAGTCTTTTACGTTCTTCTTCATTCCGCTTGATTCCCGTGTAAAGTACGGTAGTTCCGTACCAGTATGTAGCGTTTTGCCATTTTACAACCTCGTGAGGGTTCAAATCCCTCCTCCGGCACCATCTCATTGACATGACCCACTAATCTTGGACAAACTCCAAGGCTGGTGGGTTTTTAAATTTTTCTCTATCTCTGATGTAGCTTAAGAAATGCTTCGGGAGATAGTGCAGGGATATCAGAAGGTGCAAAATCTTTTTTGTCACGAGTGACAATGTAATCTGCCTTCCAACGCTTGCCACAAGCTACAAGCAATGCGTCCTCGTAGTCTGCGATAGTGCTACTGCAAGCGTTAAGACAATCGTCATGATTTACATCGATTACGTGAAGGCAGGTTAGGATGTCAAGAAGAATCATCTTCACAGCGCCAGATGAATAAAATCGGTTTAGCTGATAGGCGATATCAGTAACGGCATTTGAGCTGATTGCTCCAGTAATCTTGCCTTCGACAGCAAGGCTGGTTGCTGCAGTAGAATGGTCAGCAAAAGGCATGCGGTTGGCTAAGACATCAAGAACCACATTAGTGTCAAATATGACTTTCATGAGCCCTCATACGACCTTCCTTGATTTCTGCGAGTTCTGAATGTGCAGGTAATATCCCGCGTAGTGCAGAGAACGCTTCTTGCTTTGATTGCTGTGTGCCGATGAGACGTGCAAAAAGCTGCCCATTGCGCGTAATAAGTACCTCACTCTCTTGCGACGCTTCTAAGTAGTGCCCCAGGTTTGCCTTGAAGTCTGTTGCTGTTACGAGCATGGAAGTTGACTCCTCTCATAATAATCGTACGATATAAGTATAGCAAATCGCACGATAAAATATTTAAAACCATACACTTTTTGACGTTAAACGAGATATGTTGCATGAAGTAAAAATCCTCCCAAGGATTCATTTTGGGAGGATTGAGAGTTGTGAGTACTGGTTAGGCTCGGCTGTTAAATTTTGCCCTTTAAATTCTGCTAGGAGGCGAGTAGTACTTATTGCGTGAATATAGTGCTCTTCCTGCTGCCAGTACAAGAACTAAGAACACTCCTAAGTTGAAGGCGTTGCCAGGGGTAATACCTGTAAAGACAACATCTGGAATCCACTGCGCAATAAACTGAGTTGAGCCATTAATGAAGTGGTTTGCCACGTCCTCTGGCGGCAATACTACCAATTCGATTATGTCACCGTTATCGTCGTACTGCTCACTGTCTGGGTGTCTCCAGCCAGCAAAGATGTAACCTTCTTTTTCTGGCATAGGGGGGACACGGTCACTGGTAACGTATTCTCCTCCGGCTCTTGCATCGACTGTAAAGCTTATGTTGGACGTGTTGTTATTTATGTGTCCACCGTTAAGGTCGAACAGGACAAGCCAAGTTGTGCGGTAATTGATGTTGAAGTTTGTAAGTAAATGGCCAAAGCTAAAGTCGAGGTAGTTACTAGGTGGAACAAAGAGGCCACCACCTGCGTAGTTTGCGAGAAGACCTTCGCCGAAGACACCACTTGCGCTGACGACGTTAGGATAAGCACCTGCTGGAAGAGGATCCTCTGTTCTGGTCGGATTGGCGAAAATCGCACCACCGTCACCGGCAGTTGCCGTGTTGTTAGTAAACGAGCCACCGGTCATGTTGATTCTAGCCCCTGTTGCAGGTATTGCGGGGGGGTTGCCGGGGGCGCCTATACCAATCCACGCACCGCCACCATCAATGGTTGCTGTGTTGTGCCTGATTGAGCCGTCAATGATTCTGACTAGTCCGGCAATCGAGTGTACGCCACCGCCACGGTTTGCATAGTTGTGTTCGATAACTCCGTCGTTCATGACAAATTCGCACAGTACATGTCCCATGGTTACGGCGCCACCACCATGATTACTACCAACACCACGAGCGATGTTGTTGTGAATTGAACCGCCGTTCATAGTAAACCTGGAGGAGTTGTCCAGGTTTACAGCACCACCACTGGTGCCGGCTTCATTGCCCCAAATGGCAACCGTTTCTGGACCGCTCAAAATGAGCTGGCTGTTTACGCCTATCAGCATTACTCCAGCACCTCTGCCTATGCGGTTTACCCCATTAATGACAGTGTTCGTGCTGTTTTCGAAAATCTCTCCACCAGTCATATTGAGGGTACCGCCGTTTACGCGCGCACCACCACCGTGAATAGCATGGTTGTTGTGGATTGTTCCACTTTCCATGTCAAGTCTGGTATTGGGGCCTTGCAGTAATACGCCACCGCCACCCAAGGCTCCAGCTGCTCTGTTTTCATAGATTGTTGCATCACCTGACATGGTGAACTGAATACCAGGGGTAGCAGTACCACCTTGAGTAGCAAGACCGCCACCGTCACCTCTGGCATTGTTGTGGCTGATCGAGCCACCTTCCATATAAAATCTTACGGCATTAGCAGCACCGCCATCAAAGAGAAATACACCACCACCACCGGCGCCAGCTGCAAGTGAATCGTTTTCAGTGATTGTTCCACTTTCCATGGTGAAGACGCCTTGGCGCATATATACGCCACCGCCCTGAGCGTTTGCAGTATTGTTGTTGATTGTGGCATCACCTGTTAGGGTAAATACGGTAGCTGCTCCCTGTACGAACATGCCACCACCACCAATGCTGCCCAAAGAGGTGTTATAGGTTATTTCTCCGCCAAAAATGTTGATTATTGTTCCGCGGACATTGTCCGAATTATTACCTACGCCACCACCGTTTCCATTGGCAGTGTTGTTAGTAATGATGCTTCCATCATGCATGTTAAAGGTGGTGTAGTGACCTAGGTGAACGCCAGCACCACCCGTTCCTGTGGTGACGGTAGTATTGTTTTCGATGATGCCACCATGCATATTGAAAATGGCATTAGAGAATGGACCATTACCAATCCGTACGCCGCCGCCGTGCTGTGCTTGATTTCCATACACAAGTCCGTCGTACATGTCAAAAACGCTTCCAGTACCTTGCATGAATATCCCGCCACCGCCATGATGATTGTGGCTGCTGGTAGCAGTATTGTGAGAGACTTCGCCATCGTGCATTTCAATCATTGATCCAGCTGAGCCAGATTGAGCTGTTAATATCCCACCACCATTTGCTGCTTGGTTGTAGGTGATCTCACCATCATTCATGATGAATGTGGTGTTTGTGCTCATGAATAATCCGCCGCCACCAAGATGTGATTGTCCGGTACTAACCTCAACCGTTGCTGTGTTGCGGTAAATCTCTCCGCCATTCATAGTAAAAGTATTGGCAGTACCTGCAGTATTATCTAGTCGTACGCCACCGCCCTGGACGCCAAAGTTATCGGAGATGAGGCCATCATTCATGGTAAAGGTAGTTCCAGTGCCCTGAAGAAATACGCCTCCACCACCTGTCGAATTGCGGTCGCCTTCATTTATGAGGGCGCCTGATGCTATGTTGTGAGAAATTTCACCGTCATTCATGATGAGGGTTGCGCCTAGTGTAGCGTGCGCAAAAGTGGATACTCCAGCGCCAGTGCTTGCTCTGTTGTAGCTGATAGTGCCGTCATTCATGATAAAGGTAATACCTTCGCCGAGCATTACACCACCACCACCATGACGCTGTTGTGAGAAGCCGGCTCCTGTGTTCACTCTTGCTTCATTGTCGTAAATCTCTCCGCCATTCATGGTGAAAGTGTTACCACTGCCAGTGGCGCTCTGGATAATGCGTACGCCACCACCTAAGTTTCCTGAATTGTGTCCGATGATGCCATCATGCATGGTAAATGTTGTTCCAAAACCTTGCATCATTACACCGCCACCACCGTTAGCGCTGTTGGGTCCGCTCGCGTTATTATGAATGATTTCTCCATCATTCATAACAAAGGTTGTACCTCCTGCTGCACCGAAAAGACTCAGTACTCCGCCGCCACTAGCTGCAGTGTTGTGACAAATAGTACCGTCGTTCAGGGTAAATGTTGTAGTGTGTCCTAGGTGTATGCCACCACCACCGACGTTTGAGAGGGAAGAGGTTGCATCTGCTGTTGCGGTATTATAGCTAATTTCTCCGCCATGCATAACGAAGCTATTATTATTTGGAACTACGGTGTGTCCGATGCGAACACCGCCGCCCTGATGGGCATTGTTGTCATAAATCAGACCATCATGCATTTCAAAAGTAGATCCAAAGCCCTGAAGGAATACACCGCCACCGCCGTGTGCGCCACCAGTACCTGCTGCAGTATTGTGAGAGATTTCACCATCGTGCATGATGAAAGATGCGCTTTGGGTTGTAGTGCCTTGTGTGCCGACTCCGCCACCACTTTGTCCAGCAGTATTGTTAGTGATTGTGCCACCATGCATTTCGAAGCTGGCGTTGTTCCCTATATGCACGCCTCCACCCCAGATATCGGCTGTATTTCCGGTGATTGTACCACCATACATATACAAAGTTCCGCCAGTGCCAGGGTTGAGGTTAGTACCAGCCATAAGGGTTACGCTACCGCCAGAACCAGCAGCGAGCGTACCGGTAATTGAACCACCAGTCAGCGTAAAGTTGTTAAAGTCTGCTGCAGGGTTCAGAGGGTCGTCTGGTGCGCCCAAAATAAGTGTGCCGCCTGCATTAACGCTAAAGTGTCTTGTTCCATTAGCAGCGGTCAATACGCGCTCGACACCTGCGTCATCAGAAATGATAGTTACGGTTCTGCCGCTAGCAATGGTATGCATGCTCGACAGAGTAAAGCTATCGGTAAGCGTGATAATGAGATCAGAGCCATCTCCTGGGAAAAGTGCTGCAAGTTCTGCTGCGTTTGCTACGTCCTCTTCGACAGCGTTAAGTGGAGCGATTGGTACATAACCGCTTTCATCGTTGTTGCTGTCAAATAGGTGAGGTTGATAAGGGTCAGACAGTGTTGAGTATGGTGAATAATTGTCTGAGAGAGGAGGTTTTATCGCTGTGTTTCCCACTCCAGAATAATATGCCTCGTAAGAGCTTGATGAATAAATATCATGCTGAAGAACATATTCGTTGTCGAATGCTGCGTATCCACTGCTAAATGCCGGCAAAAAAGCGGCAAGACCTAGGCATGCAACCGTAAAGAGAAGAGCAAAGATTCGCAGTCCTCTTATGCGGGCTGGATACACCCCTTTAATCGTTTGTGCATTCTTTGTCATGTAAGTAGTCACCTCACGTGCCTTGTGCTGCATAAACAGCAATAATCAAAGCGATCTCTTCGTTTAAAGTTCTGCTATAAATCACGTGCTTAGGGCGGTCTCTAGATTTGGTCTAGAAATTTTTCACACAAATGTACTTTTAAGTATACCGTAAGCACTAGTAACTCTCAACGATTATGCAAGCAATTCCACAAAGAAAATTGAAGATTCTCAGACGGTCGAGAGGGACAATTTGAGCGGCACTATGAAGATAAGATTATTCAAAATTGAAGCTGCTACGATTGCTGCATTTCAGGCAGGTGCTTCCACAGGCGTTTTGGCATAAAGCCCATGCGACGCTTTTCGTTGCGGCGTTCTGGAATAGCAATAGCATCGTAAAAGGATTTCCACAAATCTTGATACTCTTTATCATCAGAATCTGCCTCGGGTATTTGAATCCCCTCTGCAGGACTAAGAAACCATTGTCCGTGTTCTGATACGCCTGCCAGTTGATGTACTTCATCGTAAATTATGAAGGGTTGTACGTTAAATCTGCCTGCAAAGTGACTCATAATCAAGGGCAAAACACTATGTTTCGGGTTAATAGTTGCACAGTAAATGCCCTGCGGAATCTTTGAAAAGCGAGCAAACATAATCATGCGTTGCTGCTCCATACCCACGTTACGATACAGTTCTTCGATAGGCAAAATATCAGGGTGCGAGATGTCATCTAAGGCAACGCGACCACGGCTAAAGCCTTGTCGCAAATAGCGGTACAATAACATCTCTTTTTCAGGAATCGAAGCACAATAACAAGCACGTATTTTCTCCCATGCCATACGCCCCAGCTTCTTATGAATGCCCGTTCGCACCCTTTGCCACTGTTCTTCAGCCGTTACTACTGGATGTAGTTCTTGCCCAATGCGGTACTGCATGCCCTGCTCACAAGTAATATCATCTGGTTGCTCACCGCGCTGGTACGCCTGAAAGACGCAGGTCAAAAATCCCTCTAAAGTATTGTCATAGGTGTATATCAGCATGTGCTTCCTTCGTCATTTTTCACCTGGCAGAGTACGTCCATCAAAGTAAAGACTCGTGTTCCTTTCGCTAAAACAATGCCATCTGGGCAGATGCAGCTTCTAGCTTGCGCACCCTTTGGTAGCTGCGCTTGCGGGCCTCGTCGCTGGTTAGCCCTAGGTAGATGGCACTGTGTTCAAACTTTAGTCCGTCGCGGTACTTTCCTTTTGCCGTGATAAACCACTGAGCACGCTTCAGTACAATGCGTAGTGCTGCAAGGCTGTCAAAGTCTAGCTTGCTCGACCTGCGCGCTCGCACAATTTTCTTCGCTCCTGTTGGCCCAATTCCCGGTACTCGAATCAGCTCTTCGTAAGGTGCACAATTGACTTCGATGGGGAAGCGGTCTAAGTTGCGCAGCGCCCACAGACATTTCGGGTCAAGCAGGGGGTCAAGGTTTGGCATGTCAGGAGTAAGTAGTTCGTCTAAGTCAAAGTCGTAGAATCGTAACAGCCAATCAGACTGGTATAGACGATGTTCTCGGACCAATTGAACGTTTCCATAGGTGCTGGAATCAGTGCTCGTACCAGTGTCGATGCTCAACCCTGCATCAGGCGATAGGTGACGCAGGTACTGACTGCCGCCATTGTTATCGTCACTGTCTACGACCTCAGGAGCCCACGCTAATTCGCGTGATCCATGCTCAATAACTCCGTCGTCGCCTACAGGAACATAGGCAGAGTAGAAAACGCGCTTCATGCTAAACGTATTGTATAGATTTACTGAAGTCTTCAATATGTCGTAGTCATTGTCAGGACTTGCACCGATGATCATCTGAGTAGCTTGCCCAGCAGGAGCAAAGCGTGCGGGTCTACCCAGTGCGCGCTGTGCCGGCATGCAGGCATCAAGCCCAACACACGTTCCTTGCGTATCGCAGGTATTACAGCCCGCTGCAAGCCTCATGGCATGCTCATCTCTCCTGCGCACCGCAGCACTACCGCCACTACCGCTGCCATCCTCAAGCTGTCGACTGGGTCGTCTGCGCTTCCACTCCAGTAGGTCCTGTCTGCTTTCGCCTATTGAATCGCGAATCTGTCCCATAGGGGCAAAGATTGCTGAGGGATTTTTGTTGGGTGCAAGACGTGCCAAACTGGCAGAGCTGGGCATCTCAACATTAATACTTAAGCGGTCAACCAAGTATCCCAGCTGTTCGATAATTTCAGGTGAAGCACCGGGGATTCCCTTAGCGTGAATGTAGCCATTAAAGCCGTATTCGTTGCGCAAAATGTGCAAAGCAGCAATCATGCGCGTGGTCGCATAGTCAGGGCTGCCCATAACGCCACTTGAAAGAAAGAGCCCTTCGATAAAGTTGCGGCGATAGAACTCGATAACCAAGTCTGCCAGTTCACGAGGCTCAAAGCTGGCACGTGGCTGTTCCTTGCCCAGGCGATTGGTGCAGTAGGCACAGTTATACTCGCAATCATTGCTCATGAGCACTTTTAACAAGGCAATACAGCGACCATCGGCAGAAAAGCTGTGACAGATGCCGCCCGAACAGGCATTACCCAGCTGCCCTGGTAGGGCACTGCGATTGACTCCGCTTGAGGTACAGGCAGCGTCGTACTTTGCCGCTCCTGTCAGTATCTCCAGCTTGCGCTCGAGGTCAGTTTTGCCGACTTCGCCAGACGTGCTGGGCGCACTAGTTGTAGCCGGCAGTACCGTAGCTGACGTAAAACTCTCTGTTGATGTAGTAATTTCATCCATAGGCTCAATAGTAGCGAACATCTGTATATATGTCAAACGTATGTTTGTGAGCAAAACCAGCACCATTTCATGCTAGACTAAGTCTTGTAAATCTCGGGAGCTGTGCGCTAGTGCCAATCAATTGGCTAGCAGACACGGCTGAGAGGCGGATACTACTGCACTGCAGGACACTTGCAGACCGCTGCGAAAAGCAGCACCAACACAGTAGCCGCGACCGAATAAGACGGTGCCGGTAATGCGGCACACGCAGAAAGGAATACTTATGAGAGATCACCGTGTCCGCTTAATTGCCGAAATCGGCCTTGCCGTAGCCCTTGCTATTGCGCTCAATGCACTGTTTTTCCTGTTACTACCTTTCAGAATGCCCTTTGGTGGCAGCTTGTCACTTATTATGCTGCCGATTGTGTTCATCGCCCTGATGCGAGGACCGCTCGCTGGCATACTCACCGGTATTCTGGTCGGGTTTTCTGACCTCATGTTTGACCCTTTCGTCATATCTATCCCGCAAATGCTGCTGGACTATCCAATCGCCTACGGACTGGTCGGATTAGCAGGACTGTTTGCTCTGCGTAAAGAACAGCAACAGCAACGTCCTGCCGTCCAAAAGCTTATTGCCTTTGCTATTGCGGGGACTATTATCGGCGGACTGGCTCGCCTTGCCGCACACGTCCTGTCAGGAGTCATATTCTTTGCGCAATACGCCCCAGAAGCTCAAAACGTCTGGGTATATTCGATTGCTTATAACGCAACCTTCATGGGTCCAAACATCGCCCTGGTTGCCATCTGCACCGCCATCGCGTTTCCGCTGGTGCGCTACGTTGTCGATACTAGCCAGCAAACTTAGGAACAGATAGCAGAATCAGCCATGAAAGCACTCATTGTATGCGCACTTGCACAAGAACCCATAGCAGCGGGGGAGTCTGACCATCCCCGCAGCGACTATTCTAGTTGCGCTCTTGGCTGTGCCCTTGATTTTGGCCTCACCATCGCCGTAGACGGTGGTGCGCAGTGGTTTAAGCAGCAAAACAGCGCACCTAACTTTGCCGTAGGTGACTTCGACTCAATCGATGCCGACACACTCAATTGGCTGACAGCACATGAAAAGGCTGCAGCTACACAAATACAGCGCGTATCTGACGACAAAGACTTTTCGGACCTCGAACTTGCACTTGCACTTTGCGAACAACACAAAGTTCAGTCAGCGACCATCATAGGTGCAGTGGGTGGCAGAATTGACCACCAGCTTTGCGTGCTGGGTGCAGTCCAAAACAGCACGATTCAACAGCTCACCTTGCAAGAAACCCTGCGCGCAGGACAAGCCATCACGCTGCTGCGCGCAGGACAGACAATCACTCTAAATGGTGGTCAGGGCGCTGATCAGACTCCCTCAATTCTCGCTCCAACTGCCGGTGCACAAACTTTCAGCCTGATAAGCCTAGGCGGCGCAACTGTCAGCATCGAAAATGCACGCTGGCCGCTGGATCACATAACCCTGCAGCCGCTGTCTGCACACGGACTTTCTAACCAGTTTTTACCCGGTGTTTCCGCAACGGTTACCGTTCATAAAGGCTCGGCTTTCTTGATATATACTATGACTTATGAAGTTCACGGGAACAGTACGGCTTGATAAGCGCACAAAGGATTTGGTAAAGCGCCTCGAGCCAACAGATATCGCGCTGATTGACCATGTTGACATGGACAGGGTCGCAGCGGAGTCTTTGATTGCTTCGGGCGTGCAGGTCGTAATTAATGCGCAGCCGTCCATTTCTGGCAAGTATCCCAATGTCGGCCCCCTGCTGCTTATTCAAGAGGGCGTCGCGCTGCTTGATGATATCGGGCAAGAGCCTTTTGAGCGCCTAAAAGAGGGGCGAAAAGTCAGCATTAGCGACAGCGGAAATCTGTACAAGGGCACTGATGCTACACGCAAGGATTTCATCGCAACAGGAACGTTTCAAACGGCTGAATCCATAGAAGAAGCCTATGAGGCAGCGCAAAAGCAGATTAGCGCGCGCCTGGAAGAATTCGCTCAAAATACGCTGGCTTACCTGACGGAAGAAACGAACATCATCAGCGATGACCAGTGGGTGCCGCCGGTAAAGACTGCCATAGAGGATAGACATGTTTTGGTCGTCGTGCGCGGCTATCACTATAAAGAAGACCTGAAAGTTCTGCGCGCGTATATCCGCGAAATGAAGCCCGTGTTGATTGGCGTTGACGGCGGTGCAGACGCGTTGTGCGAGGCAGGGTTTACTCCCGACATCATCGTTGGCGACATGGACTCGGTGTCTCCTGACGCCTTAAATTCCGGAGCAGAGCTTATCGTCCATGCCTATGCAGATGGGCGTGCTCCTGGACTTGAGCCGCTTAAAGAACTAGGGCTAGACAAGGACGCTTTTACCTGGCGCCTAGCAGCAACAAGCGAAGACCTGGCACTGTTGCTTGCTTGGGAAAAGGGTGCTGACCTCATAGTTGCTGTAGGTACGCACAACAATTTGATTGAATACTTGGATAAAGGGCGCAAAGGCATGGCGTCAACATTTTTGGTGCGCCTAAAAACAGGACCAAAGCTGGTGGACGCAAAAGGGGTAAGCAGGCTGTATCGCTCTAGCGTATCACCCGGAATGCTGTTCCCGCTCATAATTGCCGGACTACTAGTCTTGCCAGCACTGTTCTTCGTGTCCCCAGAGGCTCGCAATATTTTCCAGCTGATAGTGCTGCAGGTCAGATTGTGGCTGGGGATTTAGCATGAAGTTTAGCATGATCCTTCGTCAGAGCTCTAGTCAAAAACATACTAAGAGTACAACCGTGAGAGGTGTTTTACATGTATAACATGCGCTATCATTTGGCGTCGCTAGTGGCAGTATTTCTTGCACTGACGATTGGACTGCTTTTGGGCGGTACCATCGCTGGACGTGCTCCGGAAAATATACACGACACCCTGATAGAGGGTATCCAGCGCGACGTTGACATTCAGCGCGAAAGAAATGATGAACTGCGCGCAGAAAACATCATTATTCGTGACTTTTCAGACATGCTGATGGACGATTTCGTCGCAGACAGGCTTTTGGGCAAAACGATTCTTGTTTTTGGAACTGACGCACAAGATATTCAAAGGGTCACCGTGGCTTTTGCAGACACAGGGGCAGAGCTTGTCCAGATAAGCCCGAATTTTGACCATGAAGCAGATGCTTGGACTTTTGGGGGAGATTTCGACCTGGAAGCTCTCGATTTTCATGGAATTGTAAACATCTTTGAGCCAGCAGGAATTGAGGGCGAGTACCTTAGTGACTATTTCGAGTTCTTGCAGCAAACGCAAGAGAACTACGAAGTCCCGCTAATCTTTGCAGCGATTGATACCTATGAAGAAGATAACTTTATCGTTTACGCATGGGACGCAGGCTTTTCTGGCACAAACCAGCTAGGCAATCACTACGGAACATACACGATGGTTGTTTTGCTGGGCAGTAACACAGAAGGTATGTTTGGCAGTACTGAAGGGGCACTTGCGCTATATCCGCCTACACCCAGCCAGTGGACGATTGCTGCAGATGCCGCTAACGACGCAGAAAATGTTGCAGAATAATATTTGCAGACACTCATTATCTGTCGTATCATTAATGGTTGCATGTTTTTCAGTGGTCACCAGCTCCCACATACACGGGTAGTAGACCACCTAATCCGGAGGTGAATTTTGTCAGTTAAAATTCGTTTAGCACGTCATGGTGCAAAGAAGGCACCGTTTTTTCGTGTTGTAGTTGCAGATTCTCGTATGCCGCGCAACGGTCGCTTTATTGAAATCGTTGGTCGCTATAATCCGCGCGTAAAACCTTATGACATCGAACTCGATATTGATGCAGTAGATGCTTGGATTGCAAAAGGTGCACAACCTACAGAGGCTGCTGCAAAGGTTATTGCAATCGCAAAAGGCGAAAAAGAGATGGCTCCTGCTAAGGAAAAACTCTCAAAGCGCGCTATTGCAAAGAAAGAAGCAGAAGAAGCTGCTGCAAAGGAAGCTAAGGAAGCTGCTGCTGCAGAAAAGAAAGCTGCCGCCGAAGCTGCTGCTGCTGAAAAAGAGGCTGCAGCCGCCGCTGAAGAGGCACCAGCAGAAGAAGCCGCAGAAGCACCAGCTGAAGAAGAATCAAAAGAAGGATAGGTTATGTCCTCACAAGTTGATGCGGCCAGCATACAACGTGTCGAAGATTTAGTTCGCTACATTATCAGTGGACTTGTCGACAATCCCGATGACCTGCGTATAGAGACTAACCTTGAAGAGGACGCCTTGCGCGTACTAATCGAGGCAAATCCAGACGATATCGGAAAAATCATTGGGCGCAGTGGTCGTACAATTAAATCGATTCGCACGCTTGCGCGTGCATCAGTTGGCTCACCTTCGCTGCACGTAGATATAGATGTCGAAGGCTAAGCAAAAAAGTACACGCTTTGCGACACTAGCTCGCATTCAAAGAACTCATGGAAAAGACGGAGAGGTATCAGTGCGACCCACTGAGGCTCTTCGTTTTTTTATTGCACAGGCTGACCAGTGCCTCTGCACAGCTATTCTACTAGTTGCACCTGTCTGGCTTACTCCGCCACCTTCAGAAAATCGCCACCTCAAAGCCCAGTCTATACGCGAAACTTCAGACCGCTTGCTGGTACGCTTTGAAGAAGTCAGCGATAAAACTGCTGCGCGCGACCTTGTTGGGCGCGACATCTTAGTTGAGCGTTGTGATGTGCCAGATGATTTGCTGATACAGCTTGACCAGGCACTGACAGGCTATACTGACGAAAGCGTTTTCGGCCTAGGATTCAAGGTGCACAGCGACAACTATGGTTACCTAGGCACGATTACAGAAATCATTGAAACAGGGGCAAACCTTGTGTGGGCAGTAGATGGCGGCGACTACGGGGAAGTATTGTTGCCGGTCATAGATGACTGCATTCTGGACGTAGATGAAAGCGCAAAAACTGCTTATGTCACCGTTATGAAAGGCCTTATCGATGAGAATTGATGTCCTTTCTATCTTTCCAGAAATGTTTGACGGCGTAGTACATGAATCCATTCTTAAAATCGCCCAAGACAAAGAAGTCTTTGAGTTTCACGCTCATGACTTGCGCAGCTGGACTCATGATGTTCATCGCACCGTAGACGATAGTCCTTACGGCGGCGGTGCTGGCATGGTCATGAAGGTCGAACCTCTGGCAGAGGCAATCGAAGCTATAACAGCACTGGACGCGCGCAAACCTCACGTTATATTTATGGCTCCAGTGGGCAGACAATTTTCTCAAGCAGTCGCTACAAAATACACACAATGTGAACGCCTGCTTTTGGTATGCGGTCGCTACGAAGGCTTTGACGAGCGCGCCTTCGACTGGGCAGATGATTGCCTTTCGATTGGTGATTATGTATTAGCTGGGGGAGAGCTACCAGCAATGGTAGTCATTGAAGCTGTGGTGAGGTTGCTGCCAGACGTTTTGGGCAATGCCGACAGTATTGTTGAAGAATCGTTTTCTGCGAGCAGCGCAGGCCTGCTTGAGCATCCGCACTACACCAGACCAGCTGAATTTCTGGGTAAAACGGTGCCAGAGGTGTTGCTTTCAGGCAATCACGCACGCATTGAGCAGTGGCGAAAAGAGCAAGCAATGGCTCGTACCAAGCAAAGACGCCCTGACCTTTTGATATAATTCATTTACGCACTATTCGTCCACCAAATTTATCAGGAGAACATTTCACCTATGAAGCATTCAAACGCTCAACAATTTGCTCAACAGTCCGATTATCAACCAGAGTACCCACCGCAGCAACAAACTCTGACGCGCCAACAACAGCGCGAAATGAGAACAGATACGCGCGGTGTTACCGGTAGATGGTTGGTAGAGACTGCGGCACTCGTGCTACTCGCCTTTGTGATTGCCATGGGCGTTAGATTTTTCCTCGTCGAGCCCTACCGCATTCCAACAGGCTCGATGATTCCAACTATTCAAGTCGATGACCATATTATGATTTATAGGCTCGGCACACACCTCGGTTCAACTCCTGACCAAGAAGACGTTGTTGTTTTCTATGATCCAACAGATATATTTCCAAACCTGGTCAAGCGTGTAATCGCTACAGAGGGTCAGACCGTAGACTTAACTCCCAGTGGGCAAGTAATGGTTGATGGTGAGATTCTTTATGAACCCTTTATACAGCCAGGGTCTGAAACACATCCTTTGCCGCCAGAATCAAACCTAGCAGGACCTATTGAATATCCCTTCGTTGTTCCTACCGGACATATTTTTGTACTGGGAGACAACCGCGAACGTAGCTCTGACAGCAGAGCTTTTGGACCAGTAGCTGTTTCAGAAGTAAAGGGTGTAGCATTCTTTACCTACTGGCCGGTAACCAACTTTGCTCCTCTGCGGTAATCTGCGACGCGAAAAGTATAAATTGGAGGAGGCTGTCCATTGCTGGCAGCCTCCTTTTTTCGTGTTGAAATTGCCGCTCTAATCACTATTGTTGCTATGCTAAAATTTATAGATTGTGAACAGCAATTTGGTACGCTATAAGGGAGCATCTTTTGACTAACTACAAAGACACGATGAATCTGCCCAAAACTGACTTTCCCATGCGCGCAAATCTTAGTCAGCGCGAACCAGCATGGGTAGACTTTTGGCAAGAAAATAGTATTCACGCACGCGCAGTTGAAGCGCGCAAAGCAGCAGACGCCCCTCACTTTATTTTGCACGATGGACCTCCTTATGCTAACGGTCACATTCACATGGGAACGGCGTACAACAAAATCCTCAAAGACCTTATCGTTAAATACAAAACAATGACCGGGCACTACAGCCCCTACGTGCCGGGTTGGGATTGTCACGGACAACCAATCGAGCACAAAGTTGAAACTGACCTTGGCTCAAAGAAAATGGCAGAAATCACAAAGCCAGAGTTGCGCGCTCTGTGCCGCGATTATGCTCTGAAGTGGATTGATATCCAGCGCGAAGAATTCAAGCGTCTGGGCGTCTTAGGAGACTGGGACGACCCGTATTTGACGCTCAACCATGACTACGAAGCAGGAAACGTCGAAGTTTTCAAAAAACTGTACCTTGACGGCGTCGTTTATCGCGGTCGCAAGGCGATTCACTGGTGCATTCGCTGCCACACAGCCCTTGCCGAAGCAGAAATCGAATACGCTGACGTGACCAGCCCGTCCTTGTATGTTGCCTTTGAAATGAATGACATGCCAGAAGCGTTCAAAATAGCGGCACAGACTAACCAGTCACCAATAACAGCGTCTTTGGTCATCTGGACTACTACTCCGTGGACTTTGCCTTCAAACGTGGCAGTGACGGTAGCTGACGGAGCAGCTTACGTAGCGCTGCGCCGCGCAGATGGCAACTTGCTCGTACTGGCAAAAGAGCGCGCAGAGGCCATTGCGGAAGTATTGGGTCTGAGTGAAGAGGGTGCAGACGTACCCTACCTAAAGGATTCAGCAGGAAATATAGTCGAAGTACTGGGCTCAGAGCTGATGAACTTTAGCTACAAACGACCGATTTCTGACGCACATCCTGACCTTGAAGGTCGTATCGTAACAGGCGACCACGTCGAGCTGACTACTGGTACAGGTGCGGTACACACAGCTACCGGGCACGGTCATGAAGATTACCTGATGGGGCAAAAATGGGGACTTGAAACCATTATGCCTGTTAAAGAAAATGGTGTTTTCGACATCAACGCAGGGCCTTTTGCAGACATTCACATCTTCAAAGCAAATCCTTTGATTGTTGAATGGCTTGCAGACAAGGGAACATTGCTTGCTGAAAGCAAAATCGACCATTCGTACCCGCACTGTTGGCGCTGTAAGCGTCCGGTGATTTTCCGCGCGACAGAGCAGTGGTTTGTTTCCATGGACCATTTAGGGCTTGCTGCAGATAGTGCAGACAACGAAAAGCAAGGACTGCGCGACGCAGCACTTTCAAAAACTGACAGTTTCCGCTGGATACCAGAAGTCAGCAAAAACCGTATGTCAGCCATGATTGAGGGTAGACCAGACTGGTGTATTTCTCGCCAACGTTCTTGGGGTGTTCCTATACCTGCACATCGCTGCGACGACTGCGGTGAAGTAGTCGCAAATGCTGACACCTTTGATGCCATCATTGCACTGTTCAAAAAACAGGGAGCTGACGCATGGTTTACCGTTGACCCTGGCGAGTATCTACCAGCAGGCACAGCTTGTGAAAAGTGTGGCTGCACAGAATTAAAGCCAGAAAGCGATATTGTCGACGTGTGGTGGGAATCAGGGGTTTCTCACACAAGTGTGCTGGAAGCACGCCCAGAGTTGCAACGTCCGGCACAAATGTATCTTGAGGGAACTGACCAGCATCGTGGCTGGTTCCAGTCAGCCTATCTGACCAGCATTGGTGCTTATGGCATGGCTCCGTGGGAAAATCTTTTGACGCATGGCTTTACGGTGGACGGTGAAGGTCGCAAGATGAGCAAGTCCATCGGCAACGTTATTTCACCCATCGATGTCACGAATAAATTTGGTGCTGACATCATTCGTCTGTGGGTAGCAACGACTGACTTTAGCGGGGACGTGGGAATATCTGACGAAATCCTGAACCGAGTCAGCGATTCGTATCGAAAAGTGCGCAACAGCCTACGCTTTTTCTTAAGTAATGTATATGACTTTGACCCGACAATTGATGCGCTGCCTCATAGCGAGCTGCTGCAAACAGATAAATATTGGATGATTCGCCTGTCGCGCCTGCACGCAACAATTACGGCGCACAATGACGACTGGAAATTCTATCTCGCCCAGCGCGAGGCACTGGACTTCTTAGGTGAATTTTCTGCGCTTTACGTAGATGTGCTGAAGGATCGTCTGTATTCAGACGCTGCGGATTCTAAAGAGCGCCGCAGTGCTCAAACGGTACTCGCAGCTGCGCTGAACCTTTTTGTTAAGGTGTTTGCGCCCGTCCTTGCCTTCACCTGCGAGGAAACATGGAGTTTCATGCCTGATGAGTGGAAAACAGATGCGGATGGCAAAGTGGTACAGAGTGTCCACCTGTGTGACTGGCCAGAATTTGAGCTTAACCTGTGCGCTGAAGAAGCAGCTGCACATACTGCAGCATTTGAGCAAATACTTGCATTGCGTGACCAAGTGACAAAGGCGCTTGAGGACGCTCGAAACGAGGGGCTTGTTGGCAAGAGTCAAGAAGCAGTCGTTAGTGTTAAGGCTCCTGCAGAAATGTTTGATGCAGTTAGTAACCTTGAAGAGGGGCTGCTAGAAGAAATCCTTATTGTTGCTGCGATTAACCTAGAGCAACTTGCCGATGGTGAAGAGGTAGACGTTGCAGTTGCTGGCGACGGCGATGGTGATGAAGGTGTTGCTACTGCAGCACCTGTTAAGGTCACCGTTTCAAAGTCAGAACTTGAGAAGTGTCCGCGCTGTTGGAATTATCGCGAGCTTGGCAGTGATACAACATACCCAGAGGTATGTGCTCGCTGTGCAAAGGTATTGGCTCAGTTGGGATATGCTGGCTAATGCAGAGCCCTTTTGCAAAAGAGATAGGAACACAATTACCTTGCTAAGGCATCCGGTAAAAATGTTTCAAGCTATAGCAGTCTTTTGGCTGCTATTGGACTTTGTGACCAAGCAGTATGTGCTTGACACTATGCAGCTGCGTGAAAGCATTCCTGTGTGGGAAGGTGTTTTTCATCTGACCTACGTAGAAAATTCGGGCGCAGCATTTTCTATGATGCAGGGTCAATTCTGGCTCTTTTATACTGCCCTGATATTGATGCTTATAATGGTCATTTGGTTTTGGTGGAAAGAGAAGCCACACCACTGGATGCCTGTTGTGGGTACTGCTCTTGTAATAGCAGGTGCTGTGGGCAATACCGTTGACAGGATTGTGCAGGGTGCAGTCGTCGACATGTTTGATTTTAGACTTATCAATTTCCCGATATTCAATATTGCTGACATTGGCATAACTGTAGGTACGACAATCTTCCTTATTTGGTTGTTGTTCTTGTCAGACCACGCAGTAGTGCGTGACATTTTTGCTAAGCGCAAGGTAGACGACACCAAGGTAGCCAGCGTTGGCGACGAAAAGACAAGTGCTGAAAGCACCGAAGACAGTAGTGCTGCTGATGAAGATAGCGACGATGTTGTTGCCGACGATGACGATGACGCTACCGAAGATAGTGACGATGATGACGAGCCGTCTGATGAACCCGCCGAAGAGCTTGCCGAAGAGGCAGCTGAAGAGGCAGCTGAAGAGGCAGCTGAAGAGCCCGCCGCAGAACCTGCAAAGCCAAAGCAGCGAATTGGCATAAGGCAACGTTTTGAAAATGTACTCAATAGGTGGGAAACTTCCATCGAAGAAGACGTCACTACCGACACTGCTGCTGATACCGACATTACTGACGAGCCTTCCAATACGGATAGCGAAGATGACACAGAGCGATAACCTGCAACAACAAGTTGTAGAACACGCGGTCAGCGCAGAAGAGGCTGGTCAGCGTCTGGATGTCTTTGTTGGCTCGCTACCGCAGGTAGAGACCCGCTCGCGCGCCACACGCTTTATTGAAGAAGGGTTAGTGCTGGTAGATGGCGAAGAGCGCAACAAGAAATACCTAATTTCTGCAGGCGAACTTATCACTGTAACGGTGCCACCTCCGCGTACAACAACACTGACGCCCGAATTTATCCCTCTTGATATTCGCTATGAAGATGACGAAGTAATTGTCCTGTCAAAAGAGGCGGGCATGGTGGTACACCCTGCTCCGGGACATCAAACAGGAACGTTGGTAAATGCCCTGCTTGCGCACTCGCTTGAACTAGGTAAGCTGCAAGGCAGCGAGCGCCCTGGCATAGTGCACCGGCTAGACATGGATACTTCAGGGCTCATGGTGGTCGCAAAAAGCGACAGGGCACAGCAACGTTTGCAAGACGCTATCCGCGAGCGTATTGTGGACAGACGCTATCTTGCCCTCGTGCATGGGTGGATTGCCCCAGAAACAGGCATTATCGATGCCCCTATTGCGCGCGCGCCAGGCGACAAGCTGCGCATGCGCGTACACGACGGGCCTAGGGCGAAGGAAGCTCAGACAACCTTTAAAGTGCTGCAACGTTTCGAGCCCGGCCGCTATGATGATGGCTTTACCCTCATCGAGTGCAAGCTCTACACAGGACGTACTCACCAAATTCGTGTACATGCACGCTATATTGGCCACCCAATTGTGGGAGACCCCAGCTACGGGCGCGGCACTCTGCCAGCTAACCATTATCTGCAAAGACAGTTCCTGCATTCGCACAGGCTGTCATTTGTGCACCCCATAACAAAAGAAGAGCTGCGATTTGAAGATGACTTGCCTGATGATTTGCAGACATTAATCGATGGATTAGAACCGAGATAAGGAGCCTGACCATGTCAGTAGAGCAACTACCCAGGACTATTTGGTGGGAAGATAACGCCGTTCACATGATTGACCAAACGCGCCTGCCCTTGCAGGGAGATGTTTTGGTCTGCAATACCTACGAGGGTGTAATAGTTGCTATAAAGACTTTGGCTGTTCGTGGTGCTCCTGCTATTGGCGCAGCAGGTGCTTTGGGTGTTGCTTTGTGGAGCAGCACCGAAGGCATGGGATTTGATTCTGCTGGCGATGACTACCTGAGTGCAGCAATGTCAGTTTGTGATGAGCTTGCTGATGCAAGACCAACAGCAGTTAATTTGTCCCGTGAAGTTAATCGTCTGCGTACGATTATCGAGCAGAGTGCAGCAGAGGGTTTGGGTCCAGAAACTATCAGTGAGCTGCTTATTGCCGAGGGTCATAAAGTAATGGAAGAAGATGAGGCGGCTAACCGCGCTTTGGGCGACTATGGTGCAGCATTGTTTGATGGCCCGACAAAGTTTCTTACGCATTGTAATGCAGGATCACTGGCAACGACTTTCTATGGCACTGCTTTGGGTGTTATTTATTCTGCTCATGCACAGGGCAAGGTCGAGCATGTGTGGGTTGATGAGACTCGTCCCGTTAACCAAGGTGGCAGACTTACTGCCTGGGAACTGCTTTTCGCAGGTGTTCCCGCACAGCTTATTTGCGACAACATGGCAGCTTTTGTCATGGGCGAGGGTTTAGTAGATGCTGTGGTTGTTGGTGCTGATCGCATTTGTGCCAACGGTGATGCTGCTAATAAGATTGGTACTTACGGTCTTGCCATTATTGCCAAAGAGCATAACGTGCCTTTTTATATTGCGGCTCCCAGCACGACTTTTGACTTGAATTTGGCAGAGGGTCGCCAGATAGAAATCGAAGTACGCGATTCGGAAGAAATCGAAGGCGTAACAGTTAGTGGTACTTTTGATGTGACGAGTCCTGAAATGAGCACTGCCTTTGACAAGATGACTATGGAAGGTCCAGCAGAAATTCCTATGTCAAAAGGTCACCATATGACTATTGTGCGCAAGGGTGGAGGTTTTGCATTTGACGCATGGTTCAAAAACACACCAACACACGTTGCCTGTTTTAATCCTGCCTTTGATGTAACACCTGCAAAGTATATTGCAGGTTATATTACTGAACGCGGTGTTATTACTGCAGATGAGATTGTAAGCAAGATAAGCTAGGGGCTTCACCAGGTGCGACCCAGTACAGCAGTGCGTACTTCTTTAACACCGGCATCCAAAAGAGAGCTTGCAGCAGCATCGAGAGTTGCACCTGTGGTAAAGATATCATCTATAAGCAAGACCTTGTCAGGAACATCACCGCGCTTGCAGGTAAACTGCTGCAAGCCTTTTAATCTTTGCCTCCGCGAAAGCCCACGCTGATCGCGTGCTTCTGTTCGTGACAGCAGGGGATATGCAGGAATCTGCAGGCAATCAGCAACTTCATGGGCAAGCAGCTCTGCGTGGTCAAAGCCACGTCGCCTCACAGCTTCATCAGTTGCGGGAATCCAGCAGATTGCCGCCTGCGAATCAATCCAGTTGTTCCAATTGTCATGGACGCACTCTGCCAATTTGTAACCCAACACTTTTGCTAGCCTACGTTCGTTAGCGTCCTTGTACAGCACGATGCTTCGTGCAAGAGGGCCATCAAGAATACCCAGGGCAAGCGCATGGCTAAAGCTGTAGCTTATCTCCCAACATTCGGTACAGGTCAGTGCTCCATAAGGACCAGCACATTTGGGGCAGGCTTGGCTTTGCAGGTAGTCACGCGAAAGCTGCGTTAGGCAGATGTGGCACAGCAAGACGCCTTGCCGTTCGCAACCTGCGCACCTGGTGGGCGCTATGAGTTCGCCCAATGACTCAATGACGGGGGAGTTTAGTATGTGTGTTGCAAGCTTCATGGTGCTATCGTAGCTGGCAAGGGTTAAAGCATTCTTAAAATGTTATTAACGCAAAGTTAAAGAGGAAAAAGAAAGCGTGCGGTTTAGGTATAATTGCAGACGCTTTCGCGCGGGTCTGTGGTTGCGTCTGATGCTTATGCAGCAGACAAGTTCATAGGTAGGTGCGGCCAAAAGAACCCACGTAAGCGCATTACTCGACAGGAGAATGCGTGAGCATGGCGCACCTTAGGGGTAAGTCGTACCGCTACTACGCTGTCTTGCATATGCAAGACAGTAGGCGAGAGGACTAGTCGTGAGATCGTATCAAGCAAACGTCCCAGTACGCGAGTGTGGGGTCAAAGACCAGGTCAGCCGCGCGAAAGTTTAGTGCTAAATCTGCACAATTCGCTGTATTTATCGCTCAATTCTCAAAAATTTGAATATCTTGTGGAGTTTGACCATGAATCACAATGGATAAAATCATTCAAAAATGAATATAACAAGCAATAACTGCTGATTGAAATGTATATTAAATAATAAAATTGCATTCATTGCAGATGTATGGAACAATACATACTCAAGAAAATATGAGTGCATATAGGAATGCGCTCAAAAACACATTTGAAAGGTGTGAAGATATGAAGAAGCGTTTCCTATGTTTAGCCCTCATGATGGTGCTTGTGTTATTTTCATTTGCACTGATAGGCTGTGGCGAAGATGAAGAGGTTGTTGTCGAGCCGTCAGCAGACGTGCATCCAGCACTTGCTGATGCAGTAGCAGGCGACGGCATAACTTTGACAATAGCAACTGATCCAACCTATCCTCCGTTCCAGTCTATGGTAGGCGGGGAAGTAGTTGGATTTGATGTAGATATTGTCAATGCAATGGCAGAATATTTAGGCGCAGAAGTAGAGTTTGTGTTCTTTGAGTGGGACGCATTGTTAACGGCCTTAAGTGCTGATAGTCGCGATTTTGATTTTGCTGCAAGTGCTATGACTATTACTGAAGAACGTGCACAAACGATTCTCTTTTCTAACCCGTACTTCGTGTCTTTCCAGGCACTATCGGTACCTTACGACTCAGACATTACTTCTATTGATGACTTGGGCGAAGGATCCAGAGTTGCTGTACAAAACGGTACAACAGGTCACATGTTTGCAACCGACCACCTTGAAGATTTGGGTGTAACTATCATGCCTTATGCTGGTGGACAAGAATGCTTCCTTGCTATGGCAGCTGGCGAAGTTGACGGAGTTATCATCGACATTCCTGTTGCACTTAACCAAGCTGACGAAGGTGGCTTTGAGCTAAGAACAGTTCCGATTCCTGCTGCTGAACAAGAAAACTTTGGCTTCTCAATGGGTCAAAGCAGAACTAGCATTGCTGATGCGGTCAATCAAGCACTAGCTGCCATTATTGCCGACGGAACATATGCAGAAATTTACGCACGCTGGATTGACGCAGATAGCGCACCAGTTATGCCGCCTACACCTACACCTTAGGGTAGACTATTAAGTAGATAAATTGTCTATAAATAACGTTCTATAAATCAGAGGTGCGCTTGCAAAACGTAGAATAGTAGGCGCACCTTTTGGTTTAAAGCACAAGTTGGAGGTTTTAATTTGTGAGTGTTGCATCAGTACATAGCTCAACAACAAGCTTCATTGGGACTGCTAATGCTTCGACGGCCCTTCTTGAGTGGCTAAATTCTTTTGAAGTATGGGTAAATTTTGCCGAATGGTGGGAATCCTTTGACCTACTGCGCGTATTTTTCTCGCCAATAGTTGCCATTGAATCATTTCCTCTCGTTCTGCAAGGCTTTCCTATTACGCTTATCTTGGGCTTTGTAGGCTTTTTCCTAGCGATTCCCTTTGGGCTTATGCTTGCCTTTATGAAGATGAGCAAGATTGCTCCTTTTCGTTGGATATCTACCTTCTATATTGACATCATCAGGGGAACGCCTCTACTGCTGCAAATCCTCATTATCTATATGGGCTTGCCCTTGCTAGGTTTTTTTCAAGCAGCAATGGAACCTTTCTCCAACGTTACCATGTTAGGCGTGACCTTTTCTGCATGGTTCCGTGCACTTCTAATTCTTTCTGCAAATTCTTCTGCTTACCTTGCTGAAATCTTTAGAGCAGGCATTCAGTCAATCCCGAAAGGACAAATGGAAGCAGCACGTTCTTTGGGCATGAAGGCACCTGCTGCAATGACTTTTGTTATTTTGCCCCAGACGATACGACGTATTTTGCCTACTTGCATGTCAGAATTCATCCTCTTGCTTAAAGATACGGCACTATTTGCCATGGTTGCAATGGGTGAAGTCATGCTTCAGGCACGTCAAGAAGCCGCTCGCGTGTTTAATATGACACCTCTCACGGTTGCTGCGCTATTTTACCTCGTTGTGACCATTCCTGCTGGTAGACTTGTTGCAATGCTAGAAAACAAACTAGCAGAACAAGATTCAGGATCGGTGCGACCAGGACGGAAAAACAAAAGAGAGCCTCGCTTAGATGTTCCCTCTACCCACGTAGTAACGCACAAGGAGAACATTTTGCGAGATATCAGGTAAACATATGAGCCAAGCTATTGTAAAAATTAAAGACCTGAAAAAAACCTTCGGCAAAGAAGAAGTGCTGCACAGCATTAATCTGGAAGTCGAAAAGGGAGAAGTTGTCTGTGTGCTGGGTCCTTCGGGCAGTGGCAAGTCAACTATGCTTCGCTGCATTAACCTGCTAGAAGTTCCTACCTCTGGTGAAGTATGGGTGAATGATACTCAAATTAATGCCAAGGGCACTGATATCAATAAGGCTCGCGAACAGCTGGGCATGGTGTTTCAACAGTTTAACCTTTTCCCGCATAAAACTGCGCAAGGAAACGTCGAGTTGGCTCTGCGCAAAGTTCGCAAGCTACCCAAAGAAGTAGCACAAAGCATTGCTGTCGAGCAGTTAACAAGAGTAGGACTTGCCGACAGGGCAGACTATTATCCTAGTCAGCTTTCTGGCGGACAGCAGCAGCGTGTAGCTATTGCGCGCGCTCTTGCTATGGAGCCTACTGTTATGCTTTTTGATGAAGTGACATCTTCGCTTGACCCAGAACTGGTACGTGACGTGCTCAACGTTATGCGCGACCTTGCTTGTGGTGGGATGACTATGATTGTAGTGACCCACGAAATGGGTTTTGCAAGAGACGTTTCTGACAGAGTTGTTTTCATGGATGGCGGTCTCATCGTTGAAGAAGGCTCACCAGAAGAAATCTTTGAAAATCCTCAAAACGAGCGAACAAAAGACTTTCTGGGGCACTTAAAAATCGCAGCAGAAGAATAGACGCTTTAGGCGCAATGCGCTAATCTAAAGTTCTTATGACAAATTACGCTAAAAAACCTGAGCTGCTGGCTCCTGCTGGCAATTTTGAAGCATTGAAGCTTGCTATAGAGTGCGGCGCAGATGCCGTGTATTGCGGCGGCAAAAGTTTTGGACTTCGCTACAATGCAGAGAACTTTTCTCTGGCACAGCTAGTAAAAGCGGTGGAGTACGTCCACGGGCGCAATGCCAAGCTGTATCTGACGGTCAATGCCCTTGTGCATGAATCTGATGTATCTTCACTCAAAGGTTATCTTGCAGCAGTTAAAGATACAGGTGTTGACGCCTTCATCATTTCTGATTTAGGCGCAGCAACATTGGCACAAGAACTTGCGCCAGAAATTCCTCTACATGTTAGTACGCAGGCGAGTGTTGCAAATTCGCTGAGCGCACAGACCTGGTCTGATCTCGGAGCAAAACGTATTGTTGCGGCACGTGAACTTTCATTGCGTGAGCTAAGTGAGCTTAGAAAGAACATGCCTGCAGATATGGAACTTGAAGCATTTGTCCATGGTGCACAGTGCATGGCAGTGAGCGGCCGCTGCATTATCAGCAACTATCTTGCAGATCGTGATGCAAATAAGGGACAGTGCGCACATAGTTGTCGCTGGCATTTTGAACTGGTTGAGAAAAAACGTCCCGATGAACAAATCCCTGTTATTGAAGAAGATGGGTATACCTCGATATTTAGCCCCTATGACCTTAATATGATTGAGCATCTGGACGACCTGGTAAGTGCAGGAATTGACAGCTTCAAAATTGAGGGCCGCACAAAGGGCGTTAACTACATTTCTACGGTAATCTCTGCCTATCGTGCCGTGCTTGATGGTGCACCTGCGCACGACTATGTCGATGCTTTGCGTACGCAAACAGCCCGCCCACAAGGGACGGGCTTTTACTATGGTCCGCCTCAACAAAATTATTCTTAGTTAGATACTTTCTTCTTTATTAAAGGTAAGTCCGCTCAGTGCCGCGTAGGCTAAATAGGCGGCAAGTAATGCAAGCAGCAGCCAATTTGTCGTGCCTAATAGGTCGCCAGTTCGCGGACCAGTAGCTGGCTTCTTTGCGCCTTTCACATCATAGGCACCGTCAGAGCCAGAGTCATCGACATCCCTGTTCAGCTCTCTAATTTTTTCACGCAACATCTCATCTTCAAAACTGCCTGTCGAACTGTCCACGTCAAACGAACCAACGAGCCTTGTTTCAACGATATCTTCTGCATCATCTAGCAAGTTGCTGTTTCGCGTGATGTGTGAGCTTGCCGTGTTGAAAATAATAGCTTCCTCGCCAGTTTTCGGGTCGTACTTGCTTAGTGGCTCCGGACAGTAAACAAGGTAAGAAAGAGGAGCATCTTCTATGCTGGTGAAGTCCTTTTCGACGCGACCATATTCGAGCTTTAGAGAAGTGATATATTCGCCATCAGACAGAGGTAAGTTAGAGGCCTTTAGATGTTGCCTGCTGCTGGTGCTGGCATCTTCTAACCAGAGCTTCCACCCAATGTTGCTAAAGCGCATCTCCTTCTCAGGATTATCGGGATTGTGTTCATCCTTATGCGCTGCAACACTGTCAGAATAGCTGGTCGCCTCGTCAGTGAGATTTGTCTGGTACCACAGGTTGTAGAGCCCGTTAGAGTCTCCTTCTGTAGCGGGAGTCCACAGTTCTTCGACGCGGACCTGGTCAGCATGTACGCCATCAAGATAGTCGATAACGACATATTCGTCAGCCCAGTCATTCGAGGCTGATTTGAAGCTGACATCGTAGCGGTACAGTTCTTTGCTGCCTTGTGCGCTGTTGTCGATATCTGCGCCACCTGCCAAAGATTTGTAAGCAGCAGAAGTTACTGCAATGGTCTCTTTCTCAACTTCACACGATATTTGAATTGGCTCGTTCTGCACCTCGATATCGCTTATAACCAGCGTCGTATCCTGGTCCTTGTACTTTAGTTCAACATCGAAAACCTCTGTGTTAAGCAAATAATTGAGAGGAGCTTCCACCTCGCGCAGCTCGTAGTTGCCTAAGTATAGCGGAATACTTTCAGCATAGCCTACTTCATCAGTCTGCATTACATCAGCAAGTTCACCTGCTTGTAAGCGCAGAGAGCCATCGCCTGTGACAATGTCACTTTTGGCGCGAAGCTCAAAAGTCGCACTTGCTACGGCGTTGCCCGTGATACTGTCAGTTTTTGCTATGCGCACGCGACCCATTGCGGGTCGATTATCAACGCAGATAATCAGCGGATTGCTCCAATCATATACGCTGCTTATGCTGAAGGGGATAGGCTCGTCTAGCAGCAAGTAACCTTCGGGTGCTTTTACCTCTTTCAGGTAGTAGCTACCGTATTTAAGAGGTTCAGGAACATTGATTTGGCCACTCTCGTCAGTAGTCAAAACACTGATGGTGTCTGTTTGCGGATAAGTGGTGTTAAAGCTCACCACGTTCATGTCTTTGTCGAGGATTTGAAATTGCGTTCCTGCAATGGGAATAAGCTTTTCAGTTTCTGCATCACGCTTAACGATACTCAAAGAGGCAGTGATTTCATGATTGAAAATAGTGTAGCGACGCGTGACGCCATTTTCGTCTACCTCAAAACTCATATCATCTATGGGCTGAAAACCTTCTGGGGTCGTTGAGGTGTCTTCACTTAGCAGATAGTGTCCGTATTCGAGAAAGCCATTGCTAAAGTCTTTGCCTGCCCATTGACTTTGGTCGCCAATCAAATCACGACTGCTTGCGTACCCGTCACGGTCGGTGATGAGAGTTCCGACAATGTCCCCATAGCGTGGGTTAGCTCTACCGTCTTTATTGGCAGGCATGTCGTCAATGATGTCAAAGCGAACCCCTTCGAGTGGCTTTGTGATGACACCGCCGCTACTGTTACCGCTGCCGCCAGGGCTGCGGTCTTTCTCTGAAGAAAGCTTTGTAATGGCAATGTCTCCGCGAACCAGAGGTTCTTCAACACGCGATACTACGCTCTGTAGTGATATCTCAATTTCGCGTTCTGCTCCTCCAGAATCGTCTACTAAGAACGTTTTCCAGCTTGCAAACTCAGGGTCTACCAAATAACCTTCCGGTGCCTTTGCCTCTCGAACCTGGAAGCTGCCGATAGGAATACCTGGTTTTGTCGCTCCGGTAGCGCGGTACTCTGCAATTCCGTTGCTGTCAGTAACCACTTTGTGTACTTGCCAGTTTTGCCCATCAGCAGATACCGTGCCAGCAGGGTCAGCCCACCTGATTTCGAACTCTGCTCCTGCAAGGCTTGCGCCAGCAGCAGCGACTGCCTGTCCTGTTTCCTTGTCAACTTTCTGTATGCGCAGATTTGTGCCGTAACGACGCGCGTCACCTGAAGTAACGCGTCCAATGCCAGCACTAGACCCCGATGTAGCTATCGTTACACTATGTGTTGTTGCGTCTAGTGCGTGCCCTGGGGGAGGGTCAAGCTCCCTCACATAATAGGTAGCACGGCGCAGATTGTCATAGGTAGCACGTCCCGCAGCATTGGTTGTCATGCGCCCAATGTAGGAACTCGCGCTAGTGTTTTTGCTGTCAGCCGCTGCTCTGTTCGACCAGATGCCATATCGCGCTCCAGCAAGACTGTAGGCAGTATTGCCCTGAATGCTTTCAGCAGACACATATCCGCCGGGTGACACTGACTGCTTTGTTAGCTCAATCCGCCCCAGGTCGGGCTGGTTGGCAATAGTGCCTGCAGAAATGCTGGGCAGCGAGGCGTTTGCAGTTTCTGAATCTTCGCCAGTGGTTGGGCTAACGCTCAGGACGGTAGTGTTTAGTTGGTATCCTGCAGGCGCAGACAGTTCTCTGACATAGTAGGTGTTGCCAACAGGAACGCGATACCACCAGGCATCGCCGTCTGTATTCGAAGTGCTTCTGCCAATATAGCTTGCAGCACTGGTGTTTCCGCTTACTGCAGCAGCTCTGGTAGACCAAAGACCAAAAGTCGCCCCAGAAAGCCGCGCACCACTTTCTGCGTTGGTTTTGCGCACGCGGACTCGTGCGGTAAGAGGGTCACCCTGCGAAAACGCCATTCTTTGTACGTTGCTGCCAGCTGTGTAGGTATAGCGCCAGTAGCGATTCTGTTGCACGGTGGAGCTGTCCAGCGCACGATTTACAATCCATGTTGATGCGCGCCAGTGGTTAGTCGAAGTGCTGTAGGGCAGACTTACGCCTTGGATGCGAAATATCGCCAGCTGCACTGCCATGCGCCACTCCAAATTGGTCAGCGAGATGCCATTAATGGTAGTTCCTCCAGAGGTTGTGTTAGGACCCAAATCGAGCGCAATAGATATTGCGCGACCCACCGTACCCTGTGACCTGGATAGTTTGTCTCCGCGCGTGAGAGTCCGACCATCAGGACTGGCTGCACCGTAGTCCAGGCAATAAGCTGGATATATGCCAGAGTGATGCATGGGCATGGGGTTATTTGTTGTGTCAAATCTGCGTGTTTGGGCAGGTATTGCTCCTTGTGCGTGCTGTGCGGGCAGCAGCAACAGCAACACGGGCATTAAAACGCCGAGCAGCAGAAATCCTATGAGCACAATCGAAGTAGTTCGCTTGAAAGACAAAGCAAGCATCGCCAATCCTTTCTACGTGGCAAATTTCATTACTCTGTATCGTAGAAAAATTGGCTTAAAGCGAACTTAATAAAAGCTTAAAGCAGTCTTAATCAAGCCTTAAAATATGATTACAGCAGAATTAATAAAGTCTTAATCAAAAATAAAAACGCCACAAATGTTGCAGGCATCAATAAGGGCAGTATAGTGTGCTATTATGAGCGTGGTTTTTACGTCGAAAGGTTAACACTACTATGAACATTATTTTACTAGGCGCTCCGGGTTCTGGAAAAGGCACACAAGCTGCAAAGCTGGTCGAAGCTTTTGGGTTGGCTCATATCTCGACAGGGGATATGCTGCGTGCTGCAGTAAGCGCAGGCACAGCGCTGGGCCGCGAAGCTAAAAAATATATGGATGCCGGAGACCTCGTTCCTGACCAGGTTCTTATTGGCATGATTAAGGATCGACTTGAACAGCCTGATGTTGAAAAAGGTTTTATCCTAGACGGATTTCCTCGGTCAACTTCGCAAGCTATCGCACTCGATGAACAGCTCGCCGAACTTGCGCGCTCGCTTGACGTAGCGATTGCCATTGATATCGACCCAGAGGTTGTGGTCAAGCGTATTAGTTCTCGTAGATTCTGTGCGCCGTGTAACAAGATTACGAACGCTGATGAAGGTGAGAACTGCACTGACTGTGACGATAAGCTCGAAATTCGCGCAGACGATAAAGAAGATGTTGTACGTAAGCGTCTTGCGGTATACGAGCAAAGTACAGCACCGCTGATTGACTATTACCGTGGCAAGGGTATCTTGACTACTGTTGAGGGAGACCGACCAGTTGATGCAGTGTGGCAAGAGATTAAAGAAATCGTGTCATCGTAGCTTGATATGTCTCGCTTTTTTCGTCCAAAAATCATAATTAAAACCCCTGCAGAAATCGAACAGATGCGTGAAGCAGGTGCTATTGCTGCACGTGCCTTGCGTCTAGCAGGCGAAGCAGTAGAGCCAGGTATTAGCACGCTCGAGATTAATGCAGTCGCAGAGGCGGCCATTCGCGATGCTGGGGCACTACCCACCTTTTTGGGCTACCAAGGCTTTCCCGCTTCAATTTGTGCAAGCATTAACAGCGAAGTCGTACATGGCATTCCCAGTAAGACCGTTAAGTTGTGCTTTGGCGATGTTTTTACTGTTGACGTTGGTGCGACCTATAACGAATGGATTGGGGATACTGCTAACACCTTTGCTGTTGGCACAATTGACGCAGAGTCGCAGCGTCTTATAGACGTGACGCGCGAAGCATTATATGCAGGCATTGCTCAATGTGTTCCCGGCAATAAGCTCGGAGACGTCAGTCATGCAATTGGCACCGTTGGCAGGGCAGCAGGACTGGGTATAATCCAAAAATATGCTGGGCACGGTATTGGCAAGGCAATGCATGAAGACCCTAGCGTTCCCAATGAAGGTCCTGCAGGCAAAGGTGCTTTGCTACAGGCGGGCATGGTTATTGCTATTGAGCCAATGTTTACTTTGGGAACTGATGACGTTGTAGAGCGAGACGATGGCTGGACAGTTGTTACCGTTGATGGGTCAAGGGCGGCACAGGTGGAACATACTGTTGCAATCACCGAGGACGGCCCTCTTATTCTGACTGAAGAATAGTCACTTCCAATTTACTTCTAATTTAATATCGTGGTCAGAATCCTCCGAGCAAAAGAGGGAAGAGAGACGTGCCTCAAGGTAGCCTTTCTGAGCGCTCTGTGGAAAACTTTATGTACAAATAGCGAATTAAATGTGTATAAGTTGTGGAAATCCTGCTATAATATATGAGGGAGTTGTGCAGTTAGTCGTGAAAAAATGGCTGCGCAAAACAATGCTAAGACCGATTTGTTAGCAAAGGAAGTGTGGTATGGATTTTTCTCAGTCACATATGTTTAAGCGTATTCTATCTTTCATTTTCGTAATAGTTCTTACGATTTCAACTTTGCTGCCTGCAGCATCATCACTGGCCTTTGCGTTTGAGCCTGATTTTTCGGTTGAAGCAACAAGCGTCGGTGCGGAAAAAAGTGCTAGAGTAGACACAATTTCAGACAATTGGCAGCACCTACCTGGTCATGCCAAGAATTCTCTGTTGGATAACTGGCAGCACTTGCCAGGACATGACCATCTAGAGGGCTTCGAACCTCTTTCTGTAGACGACCCCGGCGTGGATTCATCCCGCATTATTGCATGGCCAAAAGAGGAAGTGTCTTCAGATGATGTTGAAGAGATAATATCTGAAGTGTCTGACGTTTTGGACGCTGAAGAAGACACAGCAATCATCGCAAACCCTGACGACAGCGATAAGGAATCGCTTGTCATTATTGAAAGTGATGAAGAAATCACAGAGGACTTCATGGTCGAGATGATGGCATCTGGACTGTTTGAGGCAGTAGACTTTGATGTGCTAATTGAGCCAATGGCAACCTATGTTGCTGTACCCAACGATCCCTACTACAACAAGGCGACACATAAGTCAGGGTGCTGGGCTCTAAACTCTTTTCCTGGTGCGAATTTTGCTCCAGCTTGGTCTAGGTTGGGGATGGCGCGCGGAAAGAGCGATGCTGCCCCTATAGCAGTAATCGATACAGGTTTTTATATGACTAGTGCAGATAAGGGGCCAAACATTGTCGCAGGCTATGACTTTGGGTCTGGCAGAACTAACGTAAATCCGCAGTCAAGTGCAGCGCTAGCTTCACATGGCACAAATGTAGCCGGAATTATTGGTGCGGCAACAAACAATGGCAAGGGGATAGCTGGTGCTGCTTGGGATAATAAAATTATCGTCTACAAAGTGGCAGATTCAAACAACGGCATCTATCTTTCTGCTGTTGCAAACTCTATCAATGACGTCGTTGCAAAGAAAAATGCTCGCATTATAACTATGTCGCTGGGCGGTCCATCATTTCCGTCTTACTTGCAGCAGGCTATTGACAATGCGGTAGCTGCCAATATCTTGGTAATTGCGAGTGCAGGAAATAATGCCCAGTCAGGAAATCCCGTTTTGTATCCTGCAGCGTATCCGCCAGTTTTTTCGGTTGCATCTATTAACAGTCAAGGACAATGGTCAAGCTTTTCTACGTATAACTCTGCTGTAGACATAGCAGCACCTGGTGAGAATGTTTTGATCATGGACAAAGGTAACACTTATATTCAGGGTAGCGGCACCTCATATGCTGCCCCCCATGTTGCATCTGCTGCAGCACTGGTCTGGAGGGCTGCTCCCGATCTTACTGCTACACAAGTGCAAAAAATCTTGACGGGCACTGCAAAGCCTATTGGCGTGCGAGGAAATTCAAAAACAGGGGCAGGCGCACTTAACGCAAGCGCAGCTTTTGAGTCTGCGCTCGGATTGCCCTATCAGCCACAGATTAGCCGCATTTCGCGCGGACAAAAGAAAGTAACAGTGGTGTGGAATAAAGATGCACAGTGTCCTTTTCCTGCAACAGGATATATATTGCAGTACCGTGCAAAAAACAAAACTACTTGGAATACGGTAGAAATTTCTTCAAAAGCGAGTTCTTATAGCTACACTGTCAAAGGGCTCAAAGATAATACTACGTATTATTTCCGCGTCAGAACAGTAAATGCAAAGGGTAAAGGACCTTACTCAAAGCAGGCGACCAGTACAACATATCCTGTGAGTATGTTGACCAGTAAATCAACCATTACTATTAAGCGCGGCAAGACAGCCACTATCAGGGTTGCTCCGCATTATTGTGTCAAGCAAAGCCAGACCGTCAACTGGTCTAGCTCTAAGCCTAAGATTGCGAGCGTGACCACAACAGGTAGTTCTGCTCAGAAAAAGGGTAAGGGTTCGTGGAAGACTAATACCATAACTAATAAAAATGTCTCAAAAAATGGCAAGAGCATTAAGATAAAAGGCCTGCAGAGAGGCACCAGCTATATCACCTTTAGTTCTGGCGGTTCATTAAAGAGAGTAAAAGTGGTTGTGAAATAGCCAAATGTATATTCAGGTGTACGAATTGCGCATTTGACGTGCGAATTGATAATGGCGCTGCCCTGAATCGGGTAGAATACACCCTATGACTAAATTAGTATCTTGGAACGTCAATGGGCTTCGCGCGAATTTGAAAAAGGGCTTCATGGATCACTTTGAAGCCCTTGATGCTGATGTTTTCATGCTGCAAGAAATCAAGCTGCAGGAAGGGCAGATTCAGCTGGATTTGCCAGGCTATCACCAGTCGTGGAGCTATGCTGAAAAGAAGGGCTATTCTGGAACAGCGATTTTCTCCAAAGAGAAACCTTTGCAGGTACTGCACGAAGTAGGAACAGCAGGGGCGGGGGAGCCTGACCACGATCTCGACCGTGAAGGGCGCATCACAGCCTGCGAATTTGAAGATTACTGGGTTGTGAACGTATATACTCCCAACATTCAGCCAGAGCTTGCGCGCATGGACTTTCGCATGCGCTGGGATGATGCGTTTCGCAGCTTTGTGAGCAAGCTTGATAGGGATAAGCCTGTCATCATTGGAGGTGACCTTAACTGCGCTCATGAAGAGATTGACCTTGCGCGCCCAAAGCCCAATATTGGCAAGCCAGGTTTTTCTTTTGAAGAGCGTGGTAAGTTTAGCGAGCTTTTGGCTGCGGGTTTTGCCGATTCCTTGCGTGAGCTGAATCCAGATGTGCCTGGCTTGTATACCTGGTGGTCGTACCGCGCCAATGCGCGTGCAAATAACGTAGGGTGGCGCATAGATTACTTTTTGTGTTCGCAACGTCTGATGCCTTCAGTTGTTGATGCTCCAATCTATGCAGACATTCACGGTAGTGACCATTGTCCGCTCGGTCTAATCTTGGAGTAGTTTGATTTTGGAGTAGTTTTTTTAAAAGTAATGGCAGTGAAAATAGTACTATTGTGTAAGGTATTTTTAGGGAAAGGGAATGTGAAATGAAGTATGAAATTCAAGGCGGTCAACTGCCGGTTGTAGTATGTCAGCTAGAAGCTGGTGAGCAAATGTTAACTTCATCTGGCGGCATGAGCTGGATGAGCGACAATCTGGTTATGGAGACAGGTGTTAGAGGCGGTTTAGCCAAAGGTATAAAGCGCTCTATTTCAGGTGAATCAATGCACATGACTACCTATACGGCTGAAAGTCGTCCTGGCATGATTGCCTTTGCCTCAAGTTTTCCAGGCAGTATTAGAGCTATCGAATTGGCTGCTGGACAAAGCATTGTTTGTCAAAGAAGTTCATTTTTGGCGTCAACTTCTGGCGTAGATATCGAAATTTTCTTTCAGCGCAAATTCGGAACAGCTCTCTTTGGTGGAGAAGGCTTCATCATGCAGCGCCTAACAGGACCTGGAATCGTATTTGTAGAAATTGATGGTGCTGCTATTGAATACGACCTAGCTTCTGGAGAAACCATGAAGATTGACACAGGACACGTGGCAATGATGGATGCGTCAGTGACGATGGATATCACTAGGGTTAAAGGATTTAAAAACGTAGTGTTTGGCGGAGAAGGACTGTTTTTGGCAACACTAACAGGTCCTGGCAAGATTATGCTGCAATCAATGCCTACCAATAAGGTTGCAGGAAAGATTGCTCCGTATATCGCTACAGGCTAAATTTTCTTGCAGTCTGCAGACTGTTGTGATAATCTTACCAGTTGCTGTTATAAACAGCTGTTGTATTTGTGTGTCAAAAGAGATAAAGGATTATTGCGTGACAAAAAAAGAGGGTGCCATTGAACTCGAGGGAACGGTATTAGAGCCGCTTCCTAATGCAATGTTTAAGGTCGAACTCGAAAACGGTCATAAGGTTTTAGCTCATATCTCGGGCAAAATGCGTATGCACTACATTCGAATCTTGCCAGGTGACAAGGTTACTGTCGAGGTTAGTCCTTACGACTTAACTCGCGGTCGTATTACCTACAGATACAAGTAAGAACGAGCAAAAATTATCGTCTGCGGCTGGACGTTAACCATATATTTAATTTAACTTTGATTGAAAGGCGGGAGCGTCGTGAAAGTACGACCTTCAGTAAAGAAAATGTGCGATAAGTGCAAAATCATTCGACGTCATGGTCGTGTGTTGGTCATTTGTGACAACCCGCGCCATAAGCAACGTCAAGGTTAGCAGAAAGCTAGAGGAGGACGAGAGTGGCTCGTATTCTAGGTGTAGACCTTCCGCGTGATAAGCGCGTTGAAACCGGTCTAACTTATATTTATGGCATTGGCCTAACAACCTCGAAGCAAATCATTGCTGGCACAGGTATCGATCCTGATATCCGTGTGGGGGATTTGTCCGATGCGCAAATCACGCAATTGCGTGAATTTATCGATTCAAATTTGCAGGTTGAGGGTGACCTGCGTCGTGAGACATCACAAAACATTAAACGTCTGATGGAGATTGGCTGCTATCGCGGTCTTCGCCATCGCCGTGGTCTCCCCGTACGTGGACAGCGCACCAGCACTAATGCTCGTACCCGCAAGCGTCCACGTCGTCAAATTGGCGCAAAGAAGAAGGGGTAGGGATAACACATGGCTAAAAAAGGTGCACGTAGTCGTATCAAGCGTAGTGAACGTAAGAACATTGCGGTTGGTCAGGCTCACGTAAAATCAACGTTTAACAACACGATTATCACTATTACCGATCCGCAGGGCAACGTAATTTGTTGGCAGTCAGCGGGCACGTCAGGTTTCAAGGGATCACGTAAGTCAACTCCTTTTGCGGCACAACTTGCAGCAGAAGCAGTGGCTAAAACAGCTCAGGAACATGGCATGCGTAAAGTGGCAGTGTTTGCGAAAGGGCCTGGTAGCGGTCGCGAAACAGCGATTCGTTCACTTCAGGCTGCTGGACTCGAAATTGCGAGTATCCAGGATGTGACGCCAATTCCACACAATGGTTGTCGTCCGCGCAAGCGTCGTCGCGTCTAACATTTATTTGAGGAGTAATCTAATATGGCAAGATATACAGGACCAGTTTGTAAGCTGTGTCGCCGTGAAGGAGAAAAACTTTTCCTCAAGGGTGACCGCTGCTACAGCGATAAGTGTGCAATGGAG